>RWZE01000049.1_pt1 | contig 43662 bp, 63 predicted proteins | sample 2187721 | NCBI WGS metagenome assembly RWZE01 (sample SAMN10531867, study PRJNA481165) | viral metagenome | isolation source: viral particles purified by filtration and ultracentrifugation from about... | host: Nasonia giraulti 16.2 | place: USA:Tennessee | collected 2011-04-01
ATAAGTGAGTGTTCATATGGTTCATTTCCAGCATAAATAGTGATTATATCTTCAAACAAACGTCCTTTATACGTAAGTACATAATAGTATTTGCCTATTTCCAAATTACTCACTGTCCTTTCTAGGTGGTATAGCTTTATTTCTATTTGGTACCGGTTTACTTATAGACCGATAATTATCTAACCATTTAGTCGGGTCTGGAGATTTACTTTCACAATCAGTTCTTGTTAATCCACCTGTAGGGTGATTATTCTTAGGTTTGTTAACATGATTACAATCTATTTTATATACGGTGTAGCAAATTATTGCCGTTATAATTATTAAGCCAAATATTAAATCTTCCATCTACTCACTGTCCTTTCTTGTAATCTTTACCAAATAAACTTTCCATTGTTTCTTCTGACGGTCTGTCAAAACTAACTATTGTAGATTTACTCTTCGTAAAAGCTTCATTTAATTTTTGTGCTTTATATTTACGTTTAGCTTCTTCTGCACTCTCTGCATCCACCACAACAAACGTTTCATTATCCTTAGCCTTAGTTGCATCCAGAAACACTTCACCTGTTGTGTGGTGTATTTTGCGTATTAGGTATTGGGTCATTTGATTACCTCATACAATTCATAATTTACTTTGCATTCTTTAACAGAGCCATCACACGATACTGAAACTTCCTTAGCACTATCTAAATCAATAAATTTATGAGCTCTTACAATGTCTTTTGTAAAGCTATAAGTATTCCCGATAACAATCCTTGATACATATAATCCACTCTTTATTTCAATAACGTATTTCTCTTTATTCAAATTATTTTCATTTTCCATCCGCACTCACTCCTTATTAAGTAACTCTTTAACTTTTTGTAGTATGTCTTTATCTTGTTCCACTTGAACCGAATCCTTTATTTCCTCTTGCTGTTTCATTACTAAACTCCTTCACTTGCTTTAACTCTGGTGTCCATATTGGTACGATAACTAACTGTGCTAGTCGGTCGCCTTTTTTAATAACATATGATTGGGGCATTACATGTAAATCTTTTAAATATTCACCACTAATATCACGTAATAGGTATCCTTCAATTATTTCATTATCATCATTTTCAAAGGAGTTATATTCATCTTGTAATGTTCCAATATCATTCTTAACATTAATCTTCATATGACCTTGAAAACCTGCATCAATCTTCCCTGTCTCAACTACTAGATGTGTCTTACTACTCACACCACTTCTGCTTGTTAATAATCCCACATAGCCTTTAGGAATGTTCACTGCTAGATCAGTTGCGACTAATGCTTTCTGTTGTGGTTCAAGTATCACTGTTTCTGCTGCGTATATGTCATAACCAGCCGATTCATCATCTGCTCGTTTAGGTTTAGTTGCGTTGTCGCTTAGTAGTTTGATTTGTAATGTGTTAGTCATTTTGTTTGTCCTCCAATTTTGATTGTTCTAACAAAGCTACATAGTGACCATGTATAATGTTTGAAATTTCATCATTATCAGCTTGTCGCTTAAACACATGCTCATTAATCTCTATATCTTCCTTTAAGAAATCGTAAGCCCGTGCTTTGCGATAGACTTCTTGTAGTTCCTTCATTGCTTCATATCTAAAAGGCGGTCCAGGATTTGTTAAAGGTTTCACATCATGTAATATTAATTCCTCATACTCATACGCCATCGTCTGCACGCTCCAATTCCTTAATAAAGTTAACCAAGTGTATATAGTTATATGAATAAGGTGATGCAAACTTCATATCTCTTATGTGGTTGGTTAGGGTGGTGTATAGATAATGAAGATTATTAATTACTTTATCTTTTTCTTTCCACCCATCAGAGTTTGCCTTTCGCAACTTCTCATTCTCCCGTTCCAACCTCTCATCATTGGCACGTAGGACTGCTATATCATCGATTAGTGTGTCGCGTTGGGTTTTCATATCTCGATACTTGCCTTCCATTTGGTAACCATCTTCATATGCTTGATTTAATTTATCGTTAAGGCAGTCACGTTCTTTTAGCGTCTTATCCCAATTACGTTTATACATATCTCGTTCTTGTTCTAATTTATGAATAATATGCTTATTGATTTTACTCTCTAATCTCACTCGCCATCACTCCTCATTGATTAGGTAATCCATAGCTCATACATTCGTTGTATAATTCATCTTCTGCAATTGCTTTTTTAAGTTCATTTATGACTATACTTATTTCGTTATGGCTCATATTTCTAATTTCTTTTTCTGTGTAGCCCTCGCTACCATATTGCTCCTGTAGAGATTTAACGTATTGCACTTGTTTATCTGTAGCCATTTCAATCACTCCTCTACTCACCTTTAGTCATAACCATAAAAAATATAATGAATATGATAATCACAGTCCCACTTGCTACTATGTCTATCATCTACTCCACCAGCTTTCCTTTATCACAAATTTTTACAAGGTCGTTATCAATCAAAGTAAAGAATGTGAGGTCATCTCGTCCTATAACCATTGATGCAGTTTTAATTGTAAAGTTATTGCAACGATGGACGTCTTTTGCATCAGTAAGCACATACAAATAATCTAAATGTGTATCTTCTGTAATTTCTTCCTCGACTTCGAAAATAACAACACCAGATTTAGTTATTGTAATGTCTGGCAAATCACTAACTTTAGAAGATGGTAAATGAATAGATACATCATATCTTCGGTCTATAGCACCTAACCAATCATCATCTGTTAATTTGCTTTCATAACTTGAAAAACCAAACTTATCAACCATATACTTAGCGAACTCTCCACATGTCATTTCTACTTTACGTTTAATCTTTACCATCTTCTCAACCCCTCCATCGCTTTCCTGTTATGTTCCTTATCTTCATCTAACGCACCGCCTTAGGAAAGATACTCGTGTTCATTAAATACTGGCACCACTTACCTCTGTCGTGGTTCTGTGGTGTTCCGTCATATAACCAAGGTCGTTCTTCTCTTTGCTTTTCGTCTCTCAATCTTTCTCTAGTCTTTCTTGCCTTACTTTGTAAGTAATTAATATTCTGTGCTTCTCGATAATCTTCTAATCTAACGCCTCTCGGTACAGAATAAGCCTCTTGAACTGTCCAACCATTTTTCAACCTTGTACGAATATATTTAATCCCTAAACCTAATGCTTCTGCTTTAGCTTCATGCTCTGGGTGAACTAAAAATGTATATCCTGCTACTGTTATTTGTTTCATTCTCAATACTCCTTTACTTGTACGTCTGACACGTCTCTAAACTTAATATCTTCAAAGCCTAATAGCTCTGGATTATTTACATACTTCTCATATGCTTTATCTGCTTCTACGTCTTTTATAACTTCTAAGTCATAGTTGCCCGCTACTGGTACAACGACTTCCTGTTCAACTTCTACTCTAATTTGAAGTGTGATTGTTTTTTCATTCATTTAGATCACCTTCTACTTTTTCAATGTGAATAATCACTCTCGGTTCAAAGGAATAAGTTTTTATACCTCTTGCATCAGCAACGATATTGTCATCAGCCCATAAGTGATTATTACCTGCATCAAGTATTGTCTTAATCAAATTATCTACATCTGGTTTGGTTATTTTATATTTACCTGCCATTGATTGTTGTTTTTTCTTACTCCAACTTTTTAACATTGGAAAGTGAAACTCTATGAGTATTATCAGTGGCCCATCTAGCAGAAGTTTCGGCATTTGTTTTTGTAACTCTTTCTTATGCTTCATATAATCGCTAGACATGTATGTTTGTACAAATTTTCCTGCATTTCTAAATCTCGGTCTAGGTGATGCCATAGGAGCATCTACTATAAGCTCTATGCGTTTCATTTGTTCACTCCTACATGTAATCAAATATGCTTGTTTGATCTGCACGTTCTAATCGGAATGTGCGCTTGATTGCTTCTAATCTCTCGTCACTTACAATGTATTCATCTATGTCAAAATGCTTATGCAATCCAAATACACGGTTTCTATTATTATCTAATGGGATAACGTCGATAGTTATATTGCTATTGCTCTGTTTTAATCTGTATTCTGTACTCAATCCCATTTAGCACACCTCACGAATAGCGTCTGTTGTAGCACGTTTTGCTTTCTCTGCGAACAATAATTCATCTAACATTGTTTCGTCTCCGTGTGCCCCATCTATGAACTTCTGTGCGTATATATCACTTAAATTAGGAGCTTCTAAAAAGTCTTTTACATATTGAATTGTTTTTACCATGCGTCTCTCTCCCTGTAGTCATCACCAAGGACTCTCACTTGGCGTGAATTATGTTTCATTCTTGAATTAATACGTTGCCAATTCATGTTTTGATTTAATTCTTTATCACTAAAGTTAGTAGTGAATATGTTATTTTTACCTACTCTGTTATCTACAATGCTGAAGAGTTTATTTAATGTATGTTCAGTGTTCTCTACACCTATATCATCTAGTACAAGTAAATCTATGCTACTTAGTAACTTAACGAGTTCGTCTGTCGTTTCATCTGCGTTTTTATTGTAAGTAGCTTTGATACGATCCATTAACATTGGTATGTGCATAAATGCTACAGAATAACCTTGAGTTTTAATTGCTTTCGCTATAGCATACGCTAGGTGCGATTTACCAGTACCATATGAGCCTTGCATGATTAATGACTTAGGTTTATCTATAGAAAACGTTTTGACGTACTCTATAGCTGTTTGTTTAGCATCTGTTTGTGATTGATTCTGTGGTTGATAGTTATTTACTGTGGCATCCTGTAATGAGTAATTAACATTAGATTGATTAAATATTTTATTGATTGCTTTCTGCTTACGTTTTTTCTCTGCCTCTATTCCTGCTGCAATCATGCTACATTCACAACCATCACGATATTCGTATCCATTAGGGTGTTTCTTTGTAGCAGGAAACTTGTGTAAATCATATTTGTTTCTACACTTCTCACAATACAGTCCTCTTTTTATCTCATTAGCTTCACATTGCTTAAGTGTTTCCGTTATTTTAGGGCTTAACATTTTTTTCATTTAATCACTCCTAATCCCAATAACTAGGGTCATGTTTCATTCGTTCAAGCATATCTTGCCCTGTCAAAACCTTATCTTTATTTGAACGCTTATTATTTCGATCTTTAACATCTTCTAGGTTTTTTACACCATCGTTGTACCAAGCTTTTAATATTGAGTTAACGTAGCTCCATCTAGTTACGTTGTTGTTAACTGATTCTTTCATTGCTTCAATTACGATTTCATTACCGTTATCTTTAAAATCACCTATCCAATAACTTATTTGTTCTATTACATAAGGTTTAAGCATTCCAAATCCATTCTCTTGATAGAAATCAAATGGCGATGGCTGTGTACTACTACTGTCATTATCAGTATTGTTATTATTAGTTAATTCATTATTGGTAAAGTCATTATTAGTAGGGACGGGTTTTCCTACGTTGGATAATCCTGTGTTGGTTTTCCCTACGTTGGATAAACCTACGTTGGATAATCCGTTCTGGGTAGGTTGTTCATAAACAGAGTATTCATATTCTCTTAAACGTCCTTTGTCATCACGTTTACGTGTTCTAACAATATAACCAGTCGTTTCTAATTCTTTAATTCCATTCTTCAAACTATCTCTACCGTCAAGACTGTGCTTTTCTAATTCTTTCTCATATACTTGCCAGTCATCTGGTCTACTAAGTAAATAAAGTAATATACCTTTAGCTTTCCAACTTATATTAGGGTCGTGTATAAAGTTTTTATGAACCGTTACAAAGTTCCCGCTCTCTTTATAAACTCTAAATGTTGCCATCTACTTGCTCTCCTTTCAGCATCTTGTTTAGCTTCTCGTCAACATCCACCCAAGCATTTTCTAAATGATGTAGTTTATTAAAACTATCCATTCCCATATTGTGTTGTTGATTATGGTGGAATCTACATAATGCTAATACTTTGTTTCCGTAGTGATTTACTTTGTTTCTATTACGTCCTCTGCCTACTGCTTGATAGTGTGCTAAATCTGCATTTTTAGCGCCACAGACAACACATATTCTGTTTATAGTAGATTTATATATAAAATAGTTATCGTTGCTCATAAGGTCGCTAGTAGCCTTATTCATAGGTATGTCATGAGTGAATACAAAGTCTAAGATTAACTCTATTAATTCACTGGCTTGTCTTCTGCTACAGTTACTTAATGAAATAGGTTCGTAACCATGTAGAAACTCTAATTGTTTTTGAAACATGTAACGTAGATAATCCATTGGTTGACCGTAGTGATTGAATATATCTCTTACCATTGCGAATACTTTTCTACGTTGCTTATCTGTTATCTTGTATGGATCATTCACGATTACATCGCACTCTACTTCTAGTCCGTTGTCTAACAGTAAGAAGTCTTTGTTTTCTAAAGTTACACCCTCGATGACAGCAGTTATTGTGCCGTCATCTTGCTGGATATAGTTTTTAATAATTGGCATTACATCACCTTATTTATATTGTATACAACTAAAACGGTAAATCATCATCTTGAATATCTATTGGACCATTTGCATTGGCAAAAGGATTATCATTTGCTGGTCTTTGTGTTTTAGTTTGACCACTCTGATGCTGTGATTGTTTATTTTGTTGTTTACGTTCTACAAAGGTTACTTGATTAACTGCAATGTCAGTAGTGAATACTCGATTACCTTCTTTATTCTTATAACTTCCTGTTTGTACTGCGCCAGTGATACCTATTTTTTGGCCTTTGCTAAAATTATTAGCAATGATTTCGGCGGTTTTGCCAAATGCTACACAAGTTAAAAAATCTGATTCATACTCGTCTGTTTGCTTGTTCTTAAATGCGCGTTGTATAGCTACTCTGAAATTAACCACATTGTTGTTTTGTCCCTTTAACTCTGGATCTGCTACTAAATTTCCAACTCCATTAAATTGATTCATTATTCATTCTCCTTTGATTTTGATTGTTTACTCCATTTGTCTAATGTTGTTATCATTTTTGCTATTTGATCATTCGATAATCGGTTTACATCTGTTATTTTTAATTGTTGTTTGACTTGTGCTGTAGAGACATCTTTACCTAATGACTTCATTAATTCGCTAAACATTGTTATTTCATTTTCAAGTGTTTCTATGTTCTTAGGGTCTACTTTTGAATATTTATCTTGTTTTTCTTTTGCATCTGCATCGTCTTCATCAGTTGGTATGTTGAAAAATTTCATTAAGAAATAACGTTCTGCGTATGTTAGCGCAGTACCATGTGCTTGTGAAATATCACTTTGTTGTCCGAAAGCGTGGTAACTAATATCAAGTTGTTCTTCTGGCTTATCTGCATTAATCCATTTGTAGTTAAGGTCCATCTCTACAACGAAATCTACTACTTCATAACCTTTTTTATTCTTGTATGAGTGCGTAGTCCATTGTTCATTTGACGTACTAGGTACAAGTAATAAATTATGCTCGACCATTTTACTTCTGATACGATGTAATATTTGCGAACCAGATACATAGGAGTAGTTGTAACCCTTAGTATCCTTTGTAAATCCATCTATATTTGCTTTTACATCTGCTATTTTTTGATATAAATTTAATTCTTCAGTCATCTTGTACCTCCCGTAATTCTTCAATGCTATACGTCGTATAACTTGTTGTAGTTGTAACTACTTCTTTTTCAATAAGATGTTCTTCCCAATCTATATTTATTTCTTCTAATCCTGTTAAGCGTCGTGCGTTTCTTCTTTGAATGTTATAAGTTGCATCATCAGGATTGTTTGGTTTGTTGGTTATATAACGTTGTTTAGCATCTTTTTCTTTAACAAGATATGCAATTGTTTCTTTTGTATGACTCACCACTGCATCACCGTACTCATTACTCTGTCTGCTTCATCTGTGTTTTCTTCTAACCAGTTAAAGACAGATTGTTCTAATATTTCTCTAGCAGTATTTACACCTAATTCTTCATCTGCTACTACTATTTCATCTACTAATTCTTGTTCAATAGTCTCTATAGACACGTTTACTTCAAATTGAGTAACCTTTCTTACACGTAAAATGAACTGGAACCCTTGTACATTTATTATTTTCTTGCTTTCATCGTTGATTTTGTAATACATTTGACTACCTCCATTATTTTGGGGTATACTTGCTTCATATTTTCATAGCAAATATGCCCTATTTGACTGTTAGCAATTGCCTTTGCTTTCAGTCTTTTTTTCGTCGAAAAACGCGTCCCACAACATGTACATGCCATAACTTGCAAGTACAGAAAGTACTATTCCGACGTAGAAGTCGTTTGTTATTAGTGCTATCGGTAAAGTTGTGAATGGCATTGTAATAATGGTCATTATTGTTTTCTTCATGTTACCCCTCCTTACATAATAAAAATTGATTAAGCATATGGTTTAATTCATTACTCTTTAAGTTTTCAATGAAAATAAAGTAATTATGCTTAGTTTTATCAAATGGCGTTCTGCTGAATTCTATTGAAGTTATCTCCTTGATATCTTGGTAGCTTCTGTTAGTTAATGACACTAGTGCTTGAATACGATTTTCTATTGCTTGGTTCATGCTATCCCTCCTTATAAATGTTTTTTATGTCTTGTTTTCAAAAATTCAATAAACTTCTCAATGTCGATTAAGCACATAGTTGCTGAATAACTAATGTATAAATCTTTAATCCCTTTATCGTCCTTTTTATAGTCATTTAAAATGTTATAAGTTGTGGCTTGGCTAAAATCAAAAAGTTTATGAATATTTGTAGCTCTTGCATATAAAGGTTTAACGAATACTTCATTACCTGTTAAAGTATTTTCTGATGTTGGCGGCGTTGTAATTTTTGGCATTTCTATCTCTCCTTTTAAAATTGATTATTCGGTCGTGCAATAATGTTTGGTACAATTAAGTTATTGCTACTGCGATGGTGGGTGGTGAATAATTATGGATAAATTAACTAATAAGTGTAATTTTGTTATTACTCAACTTTATAAAATTCACTTAGATAGATTAGAAGACGGTATGACATTATCTCGTTCTAAGAAGTTTGGTAGCGCTAAATCCATAAATGAAAACTTTTTTATTGATTGGGATTTAGATACTTTATGTGAATGTATAAATGAGTTAGACGAACAAGGATTACTTACAGTTTTTTATGCAAGCGACAAACCTATGCGCGTTTCATTAAAAAATCAAGCGATATTTACTATGGAAAATTTACATAAGAAAAATATTCAAAGTGTTATTAAAGAACTAACAAAATTAAAGACACTAATAAGTTTTTGATTCTATTCCTGGTACAATCCAATCATCTGAAATCAAATCTTCTGCCTTTGGATTCCACATTGGTGTGAAGGTTTGGTTTACAAATACTAAGTAACCAAATGCATTTGTAGGTATTAATTTTATGATTTCGGATGGTTCTAGCCTCTCATCAAACCATGCTTCTCTATAAATAGGCTTTCCTTTTTCCATAGCTATCTTAGTTGCTTCTTGAATATTCATTCCGTTTCCTCCTTCTCATTGATTGTTATTTCAAAATGTTTCTCAATTTCTTGCGTCGCCCAACGCATCACTTCTTCTAAGTGTTTCTCTCTGTCTATCTCGAATTTTTCAACTACTCCATCTTCTTCAACTGTGTGTTCAAACGTTTCTGATTTATCTTTGATATTCATTTCTAAAATATAATGTATATACGTAAGTAATTCTTTTTGTTCTTGTGTCATAATGTTCCTCCTATATTTCGAATTGTTACTTAAGCTAATCTTTCTAAAATTCCATAATCTCCATGTCTTGTTGCTGTATCAATCTGACTGTCTGTAAGTCTTTTGTAATTTTTAGGTAAATCGTTAAGTGTTAAATTTTCTACAAAGACGATTGCTTGTTCTCCGTCGATTCGTCTTACCTGGCTGTATTTGTTAACCTCATATTTCTTCTTAATAGCAGTAAAAATACCTCTAATAAGATGACCGTATTTTTTTGAATATAATTCTTGAGACACTTCTTGTCCGAAATATTGTTTAGTAAATTGGTGTCCTTTACGTGAACAAAAAGCATGTAATCTATCTGCTTGTGGACCTGTTAAAGGTACAGTGTTTTTAAAGTCATCAAATTCTTTTTTAATTTCTCCATACAATTCTCTAAATTCAGTTTTCATTTGTGTTAGTTCGTCGTACATTTGCAATATCGAATTTGCTTGCGCTACCATGTTTTCCATTTGTGTTCTATTTAGCTCCATTATTTGGTTAGACATCTATAATCTCTCCTTGATTCATTTGTTTTCTTAATCTGTTTGCCATATCTGTTAAATCATCTATTATTTTTTCAATAGGCTTTCTTGCATAATCGTTATCAATAATGTCTTTTGAAAATGCTAGATAACAAAGTGGTGCTACTTCTCGGATAACTTTCTCGCTACCTTTTACGAGGTCGTATATTTCTTTTTGCGCTTTTATTTGTTGCTGACCCTTAGATAAGCGACCGTTCATTTTATTAATTTCTTCATTGAGTTGATCATACTTTTGTGACTTTCCATCAACTTCAGATTGTTCTTGTTTCAGATTATCTATATCTGTTTTTAACTTTTGATTTTGGTTAGAAAGTTCATGTATATATTCTTCTAAATTATTGTTGCTTTTTTTAAGGTCGTGATAATCTTCAGGCTCCATATAACGCTCAATTACTTCTGGCTCCTTATTTTGTTCATCCTCTAGTTGCTTAAGTGCAATTGATTCAGAACGTTGTGATTGTTCCAGTTGAGACTCGAGTTGAGAGTTTTCTTCGTCACGTTTCTTGAGTTGTTGTTTTAAATCGCGAATTTCTTTAGATGACATTTCTTCTGGCTTTTTAGTCTCGCCATTTAAGGTTGTGTGTTCTTTATTACGTTCTTCAAAAGGTAATGTAGATATTTCATAAAGTATTGTCATTGGAATTTGCGTTGACGCAATTTTGTTACCGTGTTCTTCAATAATTTTTATAAATCTACTAGCTTGTGACTTATCCATGTCAATTCGTTCAAGCCATTTTCCAAACTCACCATGTGCTAAATCATTCTCTTTCACATGTTTTAATCTTCGACCAATTTCAAATATCGATTGACCTGCAATGTTTTGATAACTTTTAATTTCAGTTTCAATAGTTGTTAGATTATCGCTTAGTTGAACCTCATTCATTAGCTGTTCACCTCTTCTTTAATTTCTAAAATTTGTGCAATACGTTTCTTTTGTTGTTCTGCATCTCTACGCCCACGTAATATGTCTGAAAGATATGCAGAAGATATGCCAAGTAAATCAGCTAATTGTTTATTTTTCATATTTCTTTTGAGCAATTCTGTACGCACTTTTAAACCAAATTCAGTTGTTGCCATATATATTCACCTCCAATAAATAGTAATTTTTCGTACTTTTTAAATCTAACTATTGATTTAAAATAGATTTTAAGCTAAAATATAAGCATAGCTAAATAAACCAACAACAAAACATATTTGTTCCGTTATTACGGTCTTTATAATTCGTTCCCCAACGTAATTATTTTTGTATTGTTTTTTGGCTAAATCAATAGCGTAACCAAAGTATATTAGCTTTAAATCTATTTGTCAACACTTTTTAATTTTAAATCTAATTTTGGTTAAAGAATAGGAGAAATACTATTATGAATACGTTTCAAAAGATACGTACTTTAGCAAGTAAAGAAGGGCTTTCAATTGCAGAATTAGAAAGAAAATTAAATCTGTCTAATGGTTCTATATCTAGATGGAAAAATGCAGCTCCTAGCTCTAAAGGTTTAATAGCAGTAGCTGACTATTTCGATGTATCAGTTGATTACCTATTGGGAAGAGATAAAGAGGAATATAAAGGTGAAGAAAAACCAAGAGATATAAGAATTATGCAAAGAGCTGCCGAAAATATGTCGGAAGAAGATAGAAAGAAAGCTTTAGCTTTCTTTGAAAACTTTATGGATAATTGGGAAGAATATATTAAAGATGAAAAAGAAGACGACTAATATTAAGGGGTAGGTTTTTTGCAACTAAAATACGAACAATCTTTTTTACGAGCTGCTAAAAAAGTACAACAATTAACAAATGAAAAAGATATAGAGAAATTCCCGTTGCCAATAAAACAAGTTATAAAAGAAGATGACGGCGTATTTTTACTAACTTACAAGCAAACTGCTGAGATAAATAAATGTACAATTAATGATGTTGCACGGTTCGGGAAATCAAATGAAGCTTTCCACATACAAATTAATGGCATGAATTTCATTATATATAACGATGAAATGTATTATAAAAGGTTAAGATTTACGTTAGCGCATGAATATGGACATTTAAAACTAAATCATAGTGGAACTAGCTTGAACCATACAAAAACATTTCGCGATACGATGAGGGTTAAATTAGAAGAATATGAAGCAAACACTTTTGCTTCTTGTCTTCTATTCCCTTTAAATTTGAGATATAAATACAGAGATTATATGTCTATTCCAGAAATTGCAGATTTATTTCAAATTAGTGAAAGTGCTGCAAGTATAGCTATGAAAATATTAGACGAACACTTACATAATGGATTAGAAGAAGTAATCTCTGTATATGAACATGAACAATTCTCTACTTATATATCTTATCTAGATGAATTATTACAAGACAAAATTGAATATTTGCAGTCAATAAATGAAGAATACACAAATTGGTTTCATGAAGAGTATGAAAATTATAAACAGGAAGAACAGGATCGTATGTATAAAGAAGTTATGGATTTTAACTTAATACATTTTACTGGTTACTAAATTATTACATATTAAAATTCTAATTGAACAATTAAACTACAATTTCAAATATGTGTATATTATTCTGAACATTGTGTAAAATGTTAAAAAGATTTTGCTATGTCTACTACAATTCATAATATATTTTATGTACACTAATATTAATGTGTTTTTATAACATAATTATATATTAGGAGGATTTTAGCATGAAGAAAGTTTTATTTTTATTATTAGCAAGTTTTATAGCATTAGCTGCATGTGGGCAAGAAGAAAGTAATTCAGAAGATAAGAAGGAAACTAAAGCGTCTGATAAAGATGGCAAGGAAGACAACGATAAAAAGTCTAATGACAAAAAAGATGATAATAAAAAATCTAACGACGAAGATGAAGATAAATCTGATGATAAAAAAGATGAATCTGAAGAAGTAGCAAGTAATGAAGAAAAACAAAATCAACAAGCACAAAACGAACAATCTCAAGAACAATTAAATACACAAGAACAACAACCTGTTCAATCACAAGAGCAACAGACTACACAAGAACCTGTGCAAGAAGAATCGAATGACCAAGAAATACAAGGTGGAACTGACGCATTTGCTACAGATGAAATGGAAGAATTCTATCAACAAGAGCGAGCAAGAGAGCAAGAAGCAGAAAAACAAAAAATTGATTTGAACGAATTCCCCGGTGGTGATTTTTCTACGGAAGGTATGTCTGAAGATGCTCAAAAACAAATCGAAGAATTAAGTAGACAAAAAGATTATGAAGGTTTACCACAAAAAGAATATAACGATCAAGTATCTGAAATTATGAATAACGAAATGAATTAATCACAATAGGCACTCCCACGTGCCCTATATATTTTTTAAAGTAAAAAAGCACCCCATAGGGTGCATATCTTTTTAAGGGAGCATTATATAAAAATAATGCTACTGATAATATTAACATATCAGTTAGGTTTTTGAACAATTAAAAAAGACACCTCCGAAGAGATGTCAAAATTGGGAGTTATGAAAATTTATCAGCATAGTTATTTATACCACATTAGCTATAGGATAAACGTAGCTAATTAACTAAGCTTTTATGAAATTCTCTTTTTAAAGGATGTTAAAAATGGCTGCTTACATTATTATATTTACCATTATTTTTCTAATAGCATTTATAGGGTTTGTAGTTAACCTTTTTAAGTATTTTAAAGCTACAAAGCCAATATATAAACGTGCTTATATGATATGGATTATTAGCAATATACTCATTCTAATAGTATTCGGTATTTTTATTTTACAATTTTTGAATAATTAAAGAATATTACTGACTAATTTTGTATTCTCTAATATATTTTTACAAAAATACGCCTAACTAAGTTAGACGTTGAAAGGAGGTGATATGAATGTGTGATGAGAATAGAAATCAATATAATCCTAAAGACCCAAATCACCGTAGTGGAAGACCTGATGGTGAGAAAAGAAGTAATGAACCAGCAAGGAAAAGTTATAGAAATCATACTCACAACCACGAGACATTAAGTGAATCAAAATTGGAAGAAAAGTTTGGGAAAGATTTCAGAAAAGACAGAAAATAAATTAGTCTTTAAATCCATATATTTTATAATAACTTGTCATATTAGTCTTATGATACACATAATATGAATCAGCTTCTGACAATTTTTGATTTGTGAATTTTCCTGTTGTAGAAATTATAAAACTCACATCTAAATTATTATCAATTTCATGTTTAAATATTAAGCCGTACATAGAGGGTTCCTCAATATATTTGTCATGATAACATTCAATATAATAACTCATTTGACTATTAGAAAGAATAGAATCAATTGCATGTTCATGTATAAGTTCATTCTTTTGAGAGTCAATTCTAGTTTTATTCATTTGTGTTCTAAATATGTTTAATAAAAACACATAAACATATTTATTAAGAACGAATATTATTAACATTGAAGATATCAATAAGGCTATGGATATGCTTAGCAAATCACTTTTAATAATTATGTCTATTAGATGATTAACTAATATAAAAATACCTATGCTTATTAACGAAAACATTGTTGAGAACATCTTTTTAATCTCCGGTTTTTCTGTATCAAAGATAGACAAGTAATCTAAATAAATATATGTGAACAGTCCTGCAACACCTGAACTACAAAGTAATAGAATTAGTTCCAACTTCTCACCTACTTTTTATTTAATTATAACATATACCTATAGATTAATCACTTTTCCATAGTTTTTTTCTATGGGTATATATTTTTATCTTTTTTAGGAGGAATGCCCAATGTGGAACGAAAAATTTAAAGATAAAACAGGCAAAACTAAATATCGTTTCTATGAGAAGTATAAAGACCCATATACAGACAAATGGCGTAGAGTTAGTGTTGTAATGAACAAAGATACTAAAGCTTCACAGAAAGAAGCTATGTTGAAATTAGACTCTAAAATAGACGCTAAGTTAGCTGATAATTACAATAATAAACTAGATAGACTAACCTTTCATGATTTATTAGATGAATGGTTTGCATACCATAAAAAAACATCAGGTCTAAAACTCACTACTTTAAATAATTTAGAAGTGAGAATTAGAAATATTAAAAAATATCTAGATAAGACCGTACTTTTAATAAAAATGGATTCAAAATTTGCTCAAAATCTTATAAATGAACTTTCTGAAAATTTTTCAGAAAATCAGATAAGACGTCAATTAAATGATCTAAAAAGAGCTTTAAATTACGCAACAAAATATTACAGTTATACAAACAAACATATTTTAGATGATATTGACATACCTAAAAAAGCCAAAACGCTTGAAGATATAGAAAAAGAAGAACAAAAAATGTATAACTATTTAGAAATGGAACAAGTCATACAAATACGCGATTTCATATTAAACAAAAAACACTCAGATAAAAGATTGAATTTTTTAGTTGCTAGCATAATAGAATTGCAAGCATTAACAGGCATGAGAATTGGAGAACTTCAAGCATTACAAGAAAACGATATAGATTTAAAAAATAGAATAGTTCATATTAATGGGACGATACATTGGCTTAAATATGAAAATGGATATGGTTATAAAGATACCACAAAAACAAAAGGTTCTAAAAGACAAATTGCAATAAATCAACGCTCTATAAATATTTTAAAGAAAGTTATATTAGAAAACAAAAAACTATCGCAATGGAATGATAGTTATATAAATCGAGGATTCCTATTTACAACAAGAACTGGCAACCCCATGTATACCCATAAAATTAATAAACAGTTAGCAGATGCTGCAGAATCATTAAAAATAGGCAAAAAAGTCACATCACATACTTTTAGACACACACATATTAGTTTATTAGTTGAAATGCATGTTTCGTTAAAAGCAATTATGAAAAGAGTTGGTCATACAGACGAAAAAACCACTATTCAAATATACACTCATGTAACAGAAAAAATGGACAAACAGTTAACTGAGAAATTAGAAAATATCCCAAGTTAAACCATCTGCCCTTTTTCTGCCCTTAATTAAATTTTAACAACCTTAGAAACCCTTGAAAATACTGTGATTGAACTACTTACACCGCTAAATTACATCATCATTTGAGGGTTGATATGTCATTTTTACAGGTTTCTATCATTTTATAAAAAGACTGTTATATCAATACTTTTAGAGTATATTAGCGGTTATAAGTTCCATAGGTTTTTATTACTTTATAAATAATCTGCCCTTTTTTTGCCCTTAAAATACCCGCCACTTAAGGTGGGTTTATTTTAACACTTTTGCTGTTATTTTTTTAATTATATTGCTTAATGCAACGTTGGTTAACTCCATTTTTTCTAACCGTATTAAAACGCCTAACTTTTCTGAAATCTCGTATGTCTTACCGCCAATTTCTTTTTCGCTTATGCCCATTGCATCTGATAGTTCACCATATGATATTTCATTGTTTTTAAATTTAATAACGTTTTCTCTTTGAATGTTTATTGTATCTGTTACTTCCTCCATAACACTTTCGATTTCTTCAATGCGTTCAATATTATATTCTGCTTGATATATATAAAATATCAAATTATTGTGAGCTTTCTTACATAGGATTAATTTGTTGGCTATGTCATTACGATCTATTTCATTTTTAGAAAATCTCATCAAGTCATTATTGTAATCAGTAACTTTACTTGTATACTGTTTAATTCCATTATCTATATCAGTTATCCATTTGTTTTTCTCTTCTAGTTTAATTTGCACATATAACTCTTTTCTTTTTAGATACAAATTAGTTAAAGAAGTAAATAAAGCAGCTAAAACACTTGATGATAAAATGATAGTTATTAAAGTAAGCATATTTTTGACTCCTAATTGTTTATATTATTATACCATCCTCTATTTTATCTCCACAATATCTTTTAAATTAACTTTATGTAACAATGATCAGAAAACAAAAAAATACCGCATCAGTTAAGATACGGTTTTATTATCTCCTAATTTTCTTTAATTGTTTGATGATAGTTTTTCATTTCATAACTAATATCGTAATCGTCTTTGTCGAAATTATACTTTTCTATTTTGTTTAAATTAGCTTTAATTTTAGCAGGAATAACAAACTGAATATCAGCTATATCTTTTTTTAATTTTTTATCTAATTTGCCACTGTATCTTATATCATCATCACCTATTATTGAAAATTTATTATAATTCATGTTGATAGAAGTTAATATCCCATTAATTTCTATCATATTAGATTTTTCAGGTGTTATTTCGTCTATAAATTTACTTAATTCTTTGAATTTATCTTTATCTGTTTTTTCAATAATATGTGTATGTTCAATATTCTCTTTAGGTTTAATTTCTAAAGAAACGTTGTACTTATAAATGTCTTCAACTAATTGTTTAGCTTTATTTATCGCTTGAAGATCATACAGTTTATCTATATCTATATTTTCTTTTATTTTAGAATAATTTGACTCCTTAACGTTATTAAACAATATTAAAATATTTTCTAATGTCCTTTCTGATGTGTTAAAAAGGTCTTCATTTCCAATAAGTTTCATTCCAAATGATGAGGGGTAAATTGCTTCAATTTTTAAAGTTGAATAACCTTTACTGATCATTGTATATAGCGTTTCCATTTTCCCTAATATATTAGTTAGTATGTCAACACCTATTAAGTGGGAATCGTTAACGTCTCTCAATATCAAATCAAATTCACTACTATCAATTATAAGATTTTCTTCTTGATTCTCTATGCTGTTATTTCTGAGATAATCATATTCTACTTTATAATCTTCCAAAGGTAATTCATCATAATTTAATTTATCTACTGAATTAAAAGTTAACCTTTTAACTTCATTATTAACTACTAAGTAATTCATTCTTTTGTTGTTTATTAACTGAACCAAAAAAGTTTTAACACCTACAGAGCTGTTTAATATCTGACTTAGCTCAATTCTTGATATTCTTGCAAAAAACCATTTATGTTCATTTATATCAATTTCTTCGATCATATAATTAAGATAAAGATAATCATTCGGAGATTTCAAAATAAAAAAGAGAGGCATGTCATAATATTCAAATATGTACTCATATTCAAAATTTGCAAGTTCTTCAAATTCGAAGTTCATTATTTTCATCCCCTTTGAAAGATTTTTAATAAATCTATATCTTTAAATACCCATAAATTTATATGACTCTTATTTAGATATAAATCTACAACTCCACATTTTTTTGTTATTTGCCCTTCGTATATTTTTTTGCTTCTTAATTTTTTAAATTTCTTTTGTAGTTCTTCAATACTTTTTATGTCTTGGTATAAAGACACTGCATGAGCTTGGCATTCTTGATTGGGTGGGAAATTCAACCCAACCTCCACATGACTTAATAAATCAGAATAGCTTATATTTTCACCATCAATTAATCTATATACAGGCGCAAGATTAACAGGCGTTGTATTTTGTGGTGGACATTGATAAGGTAAATCTAGCTTAAACTCCATATAATCACCGAACTTTTTTATACAATTATAACCTACTATTCCATTTTTGAGTATATAATTTTTATAACATTTTCTGTATTTTTTAGAATATAACCTTTTATACCAAAAAATAGGGCAAGCACATAAGTGCCTACCCTAGTAAGAAAATGTAGTGACAAGATATCATAGTAATCACTTATTAACTATACTTATAACGTAGAAAAGACAGCTCCGAAAGTCCGCCTAATCTATTGTATGGTTAATAATAATTGTGCCTATAATACACAATAAAAAAGCGCCTCGTAAAGAGACGCTGAATATATTATAAGGTCAATCACAGTGGATTGCGTGGCTTTAAAGCCTATTTATAATTTAACATATTTTTCCGTTTAATCAAATAAAAAAAGAGCAGACACGGGACAATGTGCCTGCTCAGTGTGAACTATAAATACAATCATTGAAAGCGCATTTATATAATAATATAAAAAATACACCCCGTAAAGGGGTGTTGTGAAAACTCATTTTTAAAATGAGACGATAAATACAGTTGGTATTATATCAACGTATTTATTATATTAGCATAAATTTTTAATTATGCAAGTTAATAAAAAAGACAAGCACAAAGGCCTGTCTCTTCATACTCGCATGTTTTAATAAAAATAAAGGAACGTGAATATATGTCTACCTATAAACTATCACTTTCTAATGACTTGGTCAAATAAAATAAAAAGCACCCTATTTAGGGCACTTAATAATGCGTTTAAATGTACTTTCAAGGCGTGCTTGTGACCAAAGCACATTCATAATATAACATATTTTGTCTATTTTAACTAATTTACAAAATTAAAAATAGGCGGACTTGAAAGTCCACCTATTCATTCGACGATTAATTATTTTAAGTTACATAGAAAGGAGTCTAAGCTCTCTGCAATTAACTTACCATTTTCTATAAATTTAATCAAGTTAAAATAAAAAGCATCCTAAAAAGGATGTCTAGGTACATAACAAGAATACAAATTTTAATCTATGCGATGATTTTTTGGGTTATTGATAATGTACTATAAAAAAGACACCCCGTAAAGGGGTGCCTACGCTTACAAATATAATAATAGAGTTTGTGAGATGATATATGGTTATCGCCTCTATTTATTAATGTAACACAACAAACAAAAAAGACAACCCATTTATGGATAGGTTGTCTGACTTGAGAGATATTACTACAACATTAGAATTTGCCCATAAATAAAATTAACATAAAAAAAACCATCTCGTAAAGAGATGGCTGAAATAAATTATATACCATATCAAACACGAAAGTGAGTTTCTGCTTGAGTCTATTTACAATCTAACATATGATTTGATTTTGAGCCAACCCTTTGCCATTGTATTATGCTTACTAAATAAAAAAAGCACCCTATAAAAGAGTGCTTCATGCGTAAAAAATAGAATTGGTGAGCCAATAAATAACCATTGCCTCTATTTGTAATATAACATATGAAAATTAGTTTAGCTAATAGTTCCCCATAAACTTCCTAATCCTTGATTAGGCGGTGCTACTCCGTTCCATGTACGTATGGGTAAATATCTTCTACCATTAAAACTATCGTAACCTACCCATACATGCCTATCTTGTAACATCACTTCATCATATTTAATAGATTCACCAGGTTGTAACCACCCACTAATTGCTAAGTTAACAAATGGTCCTATCATGTGTACTGCTATAGGTTCACTACCTACTTTAAACGTAGCTTGTTCAGACATATACCAAGTATTATGTTCGTTTTGTTGCCAACCTGTATTAGTTGCAGGTTTGTTGTTACTAGTCGGCTTGTTTATAACTGTGGAGCCCTTAGGAATTTTCCCGTTATAATATTGTTTGATTTGGCTAATGAAATAATCTTTTGTTTTATTAACAATATCTTGTGGTGCTCTTTGTGTTGATGTGTAACCAGCGTGTAGTGCCATTGATCTATGTGGACATTGTGTAGGTGAAAACTCGTTGTGTAATCTAACAGTGTCTCTATTGACCGGTAATTTCCATTTTTTTAACATACGTGCTGCTTCTTGGAATACGGCTTGTTCATTATCTAAAAATGCTTTATCACTCGCTGAAAATGATTGGCATACTTCGAAACTGTAATAGTCTCTATTACCTACTTCGTCTGCTGTAGCCCATGCGATACGACTTTCAGGTAACGCTTGCCAAACAGTATCACCACTAATATAACTATGTGCTATACCGATTGCTAATCTTGAATAAGGTGCGTTTACTAAACTATTGTGGTATTGCATAGCCGAAGAACTTCCTGCATCATTATGAATGACTACGCCTTTAGGTTTATAGCCACGTTTAGGTAATTTATATCCTTTAACTTCATCTCGGTTATATTTTAGTTTCTTCATTTGTTTCTTTGCTTGTTTTTTCTTTTTCTTAGTTGTTTTCTTACTATCAGCTACCTTAGGCACCCAGAAACCAGTACAACCATAGTAATTATCTGTGCGTAGTTTAGGTGGTAAATTAGCTTCATTATTCCAATTTTGTTCTAGAACTTGTACAGTATTAACATTCGCTTTAGCGTAAACAATCCAAATGTGACCATATTTTTCATACCCTGGTGTTCCAAAGTTAGCTACGCCAATTGCGCCAACGGGTGGTACGTAATTAGGTGTATTATCATGCCATGTAAAGTAAGGTTCTAGTTTATTATCCACTGCATCTTTAGCATCACCCCACATTTTTACTTTGTTATCAGTAAACCACAAGACATAATCAATAATTAGATCCATACATTGGGCATTAAATCTTTTATCTGCATCAATAGCACCCGGTTGCATTGGCAAATAGCCTGGTTCTCGATAAGTTAATTTTGTAATTCTATAAGGACTATCTACTGTCCCTTTTTTATAAGCTTTTAATCTGTCGTTAATCTGTTTTTGCGTTTTGCTCAATTTAAATCACTCCTTTATATAAATAAAAAAGCTGACGATATACGCCAGTTCTAATTGTTAACTTTTAGGTAAACCACTATTGCCACCTAATTCATCTTTGTGCTCATTTACAAAATCGTTTTTCAAGTTATCTTTATTTTCATTTTTTGTTGATTTTATTACATTTAATTTTTCTGATATTTCTTTAGGGATTAAGACGCCCATTTCTGCACAATTCTCAACAATGCTCAATCCTTCATTAGCAATATAAAAGAAAATTGTTAATATTAATAAACCGCCATTCAATTCAAGCACTTGGTCAATAATATTTGCTAGGATAACAATAAAGAATATGAATATTTTCCTTGAAAAACCAAACAAGGATTTTCTACTCCATAAGTTTTTATTTTTCACTGCTTTTGCTAAACCACTTAAAACATCAATAGCCATTAGAAGCATTAAAAAATATAATAGTTTTAAATCTCCTGCATAAATAAAGGTATGGAACGCTTCTGTCTCTGTAAATTTCACTGTAACTTCCTCCATATTTCCACCTACTTTCTATAAAATAAAACCACAAGCCTAAGCCTGTGGTTGTTCTGGGTATTTCTCTCCAGTAATTAATGCGTATTCTTCTTTGTCGATTGCACCCTTTTCAACAAACCATTTTATTTGCTCGTTAGTGTAACTCCCCCAACCGTACATGGTCTTGATATCTTCAAATGTCGGAAATAGTAGTTTCATTTTAATTATCCCCCTTTAACTTTTCTAACTCTTGTTTTGTTTTAACAATTTCTTGTGCTAATCTAGCATTTTGTTGTGTAAGTTCAGAAACCATTACGTTTCCTTGAACGATTTGTATTTGCATATTTGCAAACATTTTTCTTAATTCTTCATCTGCGCCAGATAAATTAAAGTTAGGTGTTTCAATAGGTGGAAATGTTTCTGTTTCTTCTTTGTATTCGTTGTTAACTTCAATTTGTCCTTCGTTAAATAAATAGTATCTAGGTTTAAAATTTCTAATAAAGTTGCTCGGTATATTGTCTATTTCAATACCATCTTCAAAACCACCGACAATAGCATAATTAATAATTTCATCATCGCTATTTATCAATATTTGCATCATTTCCACCCCTCAACTTTAGTAATTGTAAACGCATTTTTATCTTTACCAGAAGGTTTTAAGTTTTTATAGTCAAACGCAACGTCATGTCTTATAAAAGGTTTAATCCCGTTTTTTACATTAACAGACGATTCATAAAACTCGACAAGTTGTCCTTCGGCATCAGTTAAATTAAAACGTTGTATTGTTATGTTATCTATCACATTTGAAACCAATACTGGTTCATTAAATGTTCCTCCAGGAAATTTTCCTGATATCATAATTAAACTGTAATTATAAATACTATCTGTTAAGTTGAACTCTGTATTTACACCGTTAGCAGAACCTTCAAATAAAACAGTATGTTGTTTAGAAAGTTGTTCATCAGTATACCGATTAGCATCTGCTAATGTTTCATTAGCGCGCGATTCGGCGGCGTTTTGAGTTTCGATTTCTTCGTCTAGGGGCAGCGAAATTAGTTCTTTCCATCCTCTATCTTGACCATCAGTATGAATGGTGTTTATAAATGTTTTGTTTAAGTAGCTTTGAGTTGCTACTATAGTTTTTTGGCCTCTTGAACCAGTTGTAACATTAACCTCGAAAATACCTGTGTTTCCATCAAGAGGATCATTAACTGCATTCCATGTTTCATAATAACCTGTATCTAAATTTAATAAATCTAATCCTTCTTTAGATATTCTATTTCCATCTTCTTCAGTCAATTTATACTTCTGCCACTCCTTAGACTCCCCTTGAGTAACAACTTCACTATTCAGAACACTCTCTTTAAATGCTTGATGTTTATCATCCATATATTGTTTATCGTCGTCAAATTTACTAGAATACTTACTTGCCTTATTGTTTATTTCTTCTAGTCGTTTGTCTGCTAAATCATTTAAAGCTTTAACACTATCGGCTTTAGCCATCTCAATATCGGTTAAACCTTTTTCTCTAGCTTGTTCTAGTTGCGAAACATAATCCTTTGCATTTGCCATCTTATCTTCAATATCAGTGATACGATTAGCGATAATAGCCTGTAACTCGTCATATTCAACGATATATTGAAGTTTGGTTTCTGCACTGATTTGGCTAACAATTGATTTTTCAATATCGAACGTTACAATTCGTTCAGCTACAGTCACATTAGAATTACCTTTTTCAGATATAAAGACTTGCATTGTAACTGTACCTTCACGTTTTAATATGTCATTAGGAATGTAGTATTCAAAACGCCCATTGATATTTGGTTCAGTAAAATGTAAGGTATCTTTTACAAATGACCCATCATTGTGTTTTAGTGCAATATGTCCAGTGACGTTTTCCGTACTCAATAATAAAGGCTTATTACCTTTTGTTACATTAAATACAAAAACCGCCGAATCTCTATCAGCGGTTGAAAAGGTAACATTTAATTTTGAACGAGGTTGATATCTTGCAGTGTTTTCCATATTGATAATTGAACTTTTATCTAAATTACTCACCATTATTTAACCACCTCACTATTAATGATAAACCAATCTGTTTTATCATCACTGTTTTTATAATTTCTGTACAATATCTCTAAATTATAATCAGATACATTTCTAACAACCCTATGCATATATCCGTTATTTTCTCCTTGTTCGACATGTATTATCCAACCCGCAACTCCTTTTTTACTATTTGGAAAGTCTATCATACGTTTGGAATCTTCAGTCGTCATGTAATAGGTTAGCCCTACAATATTTAAATCAGCTATCCGGTTAATATGTGTAGGTACTCTTTCCCAAAACCCTGCAGTTTTCTGGGTGTAATTCCACGGGCCTATGCCGTTTCTATCTCCTTTACGAGAAACAAAACGTTCGAAAGTCAGCATATTTCTTCCATAACTGTTTCTTATTAACCTTTGCAATACGTCTCCATTAGATTGAGAAGGTTCTACTTGGAAAAACCAACCAGCATCTCTTTGTTTTTTATCTAAAGGGAAGTCATCTATATTTTTTATATGATTCGTATATAAATAATAGTATCCTGGTGTAGTGATAGTAGATAATAGCCTCATATTTTCTGGATCTACAGGTAATGGTTTTACACGCCCTCCCGTATCAGTTAATGGGGTAGGAATGCCACGTGAATGTAATTGATCTAGTACACCACGCTGAGCAACACCATAAATTTTATGAGTTCTATTGCCTGAACCACCTACTGAAAAACCTATTAACAGTGCTTTTCTATTTTCGTCATCGTAATATATTTGTAAACCTTCTGGTTCTGAAAAATTACCTGGTACAATACCACCATCACCACCGTAATTTATTTTAACTTGATATTTTTGTTTACCTGTTTCTAAATCATAAGTTGTTAAATAATTATCAGTTTTAATACTCGATGTACCAGTTGTCCAGTATAATGTATCTTCATCAAATCCAACACCTTGCATAGGTTGGGTTGGGTTAGTTAAATTTAATGGTAAATCTATTTTATATAACACCTTGTTAATTCTCTTATCGATATCATCTAAATCTCTAATCTCTACATAATTTCGAGATTGCCTAGTTTCCCACTCGCTACTAGGATATTCAACTCTGTATAAAATTTTGTTTTCCACTTCGTTAATAACTGGTGTGATATACGGTAACTCTGGGTGGCCCGTGAATACTTCTTCCATACCATATGTGCCATAAGCCATTTCTACATTAGGTGTATATTTAAATCGTACAACTTTATGTTTACCTTCACTATCAACAATGTGAGAATATATCCATAATTCATCATTTATATATCGATAACCGTTATGTGTTCCATGTCCTCCATTTAAAATCAAACTACTATCAATGTATTCTCCGTTAGGTTTTAACCGAGTTAACATATAATCTGCACCTTGTGCTTGAGTCATATAAATAATACCTGTTCGTTTATCAAACCAAAAATGTTGCATAACCGCGTTTGTTAAAGGGCTTAAATCAGTGGCATATAAAAACTCTTGTTTGTTCGGTTCAAATCTATATTCAGCATCTAGTATCGTTTTTTTAGCTTTTTCTACTTCTTCTATTGTTTCTTCTTTATCAATTTTTGTTCTTTCTTCCCATTTGATTAGGTGCTCTTTTAACGTAGGGAAATGATTACCAAAAATATCCACTCTCGCTTGTACAATTTCATTTGCACTGTTGTTTCTGGGCGCTACGACCAAACGATCAATTTGTGTCTGTAAGTCCTCGAATGTTTCTTTTGATGTTCTAGCACCATGTTTGATTTGTGAAGAAGTATGAGCGTTCTTCTCGTCTGTTCGATGATAGTGAAAATCATCTTTGATATAGTTTATGTTTTCTATAATATATTTAAAATTACTAACCATCATACGTCTATATTCTTGGCCTAAGTCAATTGGAAAATTAAGATAATACATTGCCATCCCCCTTTTCTAAGTTTTCTATTTTTTGATCTAATTCATACACTCTATTCAATAAATAATAGTTATCATTTTCTAATTGTGTTATTCTATCGTTCAAATTTTCCGGTAAACCTATAACATAATCAGCGTGGGCTACAGGTATAAAAGTATTTCCTTCTTCATCTTCTAAATATCTAACTTCTGCTTCGTTATTTTTAATCTCTTTTGAATATCTAACTAATTCACTCACCAATTAAAACACTCCCTACAGAATCTGAATAATTACTTGTAGATACAATTTGATTTGTTCTTCTTGCTCGTTCACTTATAACAAAATTATTCATATTTTTGATTTTCATACTTTCTTGTAATTGAATTTTTAATATATCTTTGCTGGCATTGCTAAATTCAACTTCAACTGGTTTAGGGACAATCGGATGCGATTCAGTTATTTTGACCACTTTTAACTCCACGTTGTAACCCATCGGTTTGTGAATAAAACGAACTAAACTATTTTCTTTGATATCGCCACTCTGGATATAGTGTTTATCTTCAACACTTCCTAAATAATTAGTAGCGATTTCCACAACTGGTTCATCTTGTAATTCATTTACCAATGTATTCATTAAATCATCGTAATTTAATGCTTCGTCATCATAAACTGTAGCTGCTTCTAAATGCCCAAAGGATTCATAATTAGGTGATTTATAAGTCGCTTTAGTGTGATACACATCTTCACCTTTTAACACTGCTGTTAAATTTAATACAGTGGATTTACTTGTCCCAACATACATACAAGGCGCTGACTTTTTATAGTCAACGCCACTTTTAGCTTTTTTAAATACTGCTTTAAATGTATGCTTACCTTTACTTAAACCACTTGCTATAATTATTTTTTCTGTTTCCGCATTTTTGCTATAACATTCAAATTCGCCCTTGCTTTGATTATCGATGAATACTTCTAATACGCCACCTTTAGACATTTTCTTTAAAGTCCATTCAAGACGTTCATTTCCCCATTTACACTCAAATTCTTTAGTATAACTTGCACCTATCTTTTCGGTTCTCCAAGTACCTTCTTTAATAAAACTACCAGAATATGTTAAATCTTTAGGTTTGATGGGACTATAATTGTTTGTCTCTGTTTTAGTTTTCTTTTTACCAAAACCTCGAATAATAGTTTTTAGATCAACTGTGTTTATCGTTACTTGCGCATCGTCATTATTATACTTATATATAATAGGCTCATCTGAACGTTCATAAAACGTTTCTTCATCATAAATATAAATTGTTTTGTTGTCTGCAAAGTAAATGTAACCGAATAATTCAGCACCTTCCACAAGTGCCTCTAAACCATTCTTTCCACCTAATTCATCTAGAGGCATACGTTTGTTAAATGTACCAACGAGTTTATACTTAAAGCCTATTTTATTTCCTTTGAAAATGTGGTTAATATATTCCTCTACTGTATAATTAGGTTTATTTTTTTCATCTTCATCAGTATTCAATTCTTCATTTTCTAAATCTTTATCTATATAGTGATGTTGAAAGTCCATAAATATATGTTTGGCTTCTACTTCGTTCTTTAATACAACCCCATCATAAATAGGTTTTGTACTTTTAATAACATAGTATTGATCCTTCCATAACAACAACATTTCATTTGTAATTATATCGAAGATATCAGCATTTTCGGTAGATTTGAAGATAGTGAAACTAATTGATCTATCGTTATTTTTTTCATACTCATATTTAAAAGATTCATAATCTAAATCTGTAAGTATTTCTCCGAATTGTTGCTTTCTATTTGTCAAAATTAATGAATCCACATAATCACCTACCTATAAATAAAGTTGAAACTCCATTTAGTTTCAACCGATTTAATACTATCGTCTTCAATTTTGATGGTGTTATATCCTGGTGCTAGTGTAATCCATTGCCAATTTGTATCAATGCCAACTCTGTTACCATCTAATAAAGGGTGAACGCCTTGTATTGTTAATGTTTTACTTGGTGTTAGTGGCTTCTTATAAACAAATTTATCTTCTGTTGTTAGATTTCGAATAGTAATACCTTGAGGCGCATCTGCTTTAATTTGAATTTGTAATTTATGTCTTAATAAAGGGTCTATCGTATCTGATGAGCCATTGTATATATCGAAATAATCACTAGTGTGTGTATACTTAATAGAATCGTCAGCTCGAGCAACTGCTTCAAATTGCCAATCACCACTTGATAAACTAAATTGACTTGTGTCTTTTAATGATTCAGCGTAACCATCTTTAACACTAAAGGTCATCTCAAAACGAGCCATTGAAAAATCTGCATAATCAGGATTTACATCTGGATTGTTCACTTTAAACTTTATACCTGGATTATCAGAAGTTACTATATAATAAGGTTTTCTTTTGAAAAATATACTTCGTAATTTGAGCTCCATTAAGTTAATATCTACATCATCTAAGCCATCTAAACCAAATTTAACTATTAAATTAAAAGGAGCGAATGATACTGCACCTGGCAGCTCTCCATCCACTCCTTTTATAGTTACATTATCTTCAACCACTACAGGATAAGAGGTTTTAGATTCAAGAAAAATAAAATCATTTATATATTCATTAATATCTTTACTTCCATCTTCATTAATTATTTTTAACCATCTACCATCTATCATTAGTAACCCCCTTGAGTATAACTAGCCATTCTTAGGTCCTCTCCTAAAATTTGAGAAATGATATTCGCTGCATCTTTAGGTGAACCTTGTTTTTGATTACTTAACAGTTTAATAATTGTCTGTGTAAGTTTATTGTTTTGATCATTCACTCTTACAAGCTGACTTAACATTTTCTCAACTGTTGAATTGTCATTGTTAACTGTTACATTGGTACTTCCTGTTTCCATTCCTACATAACGCATAGCTTGTTCAATAAGTTGAATAGCTCTCGTTCGTTTAGTAAGTGGTACGACCATTTCTGGCTTGTTTCCTTCGCCAATTTCTGCAATTTGGTGTTTTGTAACCATGCCACCATTTTCATAAGCATAAGCAGCAGCTCTGGGGAATCCACCCCATCCGTATTTTCTTTGAATGTATTGCATTGCAGATATTGCTTGATGTACAGGGTTGCCAAAATTAGAGAATCCTTTTTTAGCGTTTGCAAGGAAAGTTGGTTGTATCATTTGGAATAAGCCTTTAGATGGCGTACCTGCTTTAGCGTTACTGTCCCAATTATTGACAGCTTTAGAGTCATAATTAGATTCACGTTTAGCAAGTTTCATCATATTATTTAAAATATGGTTACCTTTGTATTTACCACCTAAAATATTTTGAGCTTGTTTGATAACACTTCTTGCATAGCTTTCACCTTTACCGCCTTTACTGCTACCTAAGCCTTTTAGCCATTCAAGTACATTAGATTGAGGCTTTCCGTTTTTGTTTAACTGGAAGTGCAAATGTCCAGAACCTGCAGTGAAATGCCCTGTATTACCAGATTTAGCGATTAAATCACCCACACCTACACGTTGACCTTGTTTAACTAATTGTTTACTTAAGTGCATATACCAGTTAGTTAGCCCTTTACCAAGGTCTATTTCTATTGATTTACCACCGCCGTAGTCATTCCATACTTTAGAAACTTTTCCCCCTGCTACGGCTTTAACATTTGTTCCTGGCGTCATACCAAAGTCAATACCATAGTGTTGACCGCCATTAAATCCTAATCCCCCTGTGTAGGGGCCAAATCTTTGCCAGATATCATGTTTTAGTAGCCATCCTGCATCGCCTTCGCCGCCGCCAACTTCATCAAACATTTCTTTAACTTTATCAATGAAAGAAGCTTTAAGTTTTGAAAAAGCGCCCTTAGCCATTGCTACAGTAGCGTGTTTGCCACTACCAAATGAAATGCCTAGACTATCAAACACTTTATTAACTAACTTACCGGGTTTTTCTATCCAATCCATTACATCGCCGATAGCATCCCCTAGCCAAGTTACGCCTTTATCTTTAAGATTTGATATCTTTTCAACACTTTTTTCAGTTGATTTTTTTATACCATGAGCAGTTTCGGAAACTCCTTCTTTAACTCCGCCGTTTACATCTTTGATAGTATCGGATAGAGTACTAAATATGTCGTCTTTTTTCTTCTTGGATCCTTTGCTGAATCGAGGTAACATGCCCATAATTTGATAGCGTTTCGTATCTTTAGCGCTATGTACTCTATCTCCAATACTTAAAGGCACAACAACATTACGACCTTTTGGAGCGTAAACTGAACCATCAGCACGTTCAATAACTTCTTGAGTGCCTCCACCTGGGGCGTTACCTGGACCTTTATCGTTTACAACAGCTAATGTAGACCTTTTCAAACCGCCATCATTATTAGTAGCTAATGCGCTACCATCATAAGTGCCAGTAGATAAATGCGGTATTGGTTTAATTAATGTTTTAGAAGTGATAGCTTTAGAAATTTTATTAATTCCACCAATCATGCCATTCAAGCCATCTACTGCTTTATTAGCAACTGATTTACCTAATTCAGATGCAGCTTTACCAAAAGCGCCAGTAATGTTTTTAATCCAACCTAGTGTTTTATCTAACCAGCTTTTCCAACTTCCATGAGTTTTCTTAGCTTTGTTTTCTCCTTCACCTGCGATTTTGCCAAATATGTCTTTAGCTTTTGACCACATTTTACCTAAGTTATCTTTAGTGCTTTTAAAGGTTCTACCAAACCACTTACCTGTAGATTTAGCAACTGCATGTGTTTTGTTTTCAGCTTTACTTGATACTTTATCAAACTTATCTTTTGCAGATTTATAGGTATCACTAAAGTTGTTTCTCGCATTTTTAGTTGTTTGTCCAAACCACTTTTTAGCGCTCTTGAAACTACTTTGTGTCGTAGAACCTATTTTCTTACTTATTTTATTCCATTGGCTATCTGTGTTTTTCTTAACTTGCTTAAACCAACCTGAAGTTTTTCCTGGCAATTGTCCCAGCCACTTTTTTGCTCCGTTTAAACCAGTTTTAGATGAACTACTTATTTTACTTCCTATTTTATTCCAGAAGCTATCTGTATTCTTTTTAGTTTTTTTAAACCATCCTGAAACTCTTCCTGGTAATTGACTAAACCATTTCTTTGCCCCGTTATATCCTTTTTTAGAAGAACTAACTATTTTATTACCTATTTTGTTCCAAAAACTATCAGTGTTTTTCTTAGTTTTTTTAAACCAACTAGATACGTTACCTGGTAACTTACCAAGCCATTTTTTAGCACCTTTATAACCTTTATTTGAAGCACTCCCGATTTTTGAACCTATCTTATTCCAAAATTTATCGGTATTTTTCTTAGTGCTTGCAAACCAACCGCTAACACCTTTAGCAATTCGTTTAGCACCACCGATGGAAGAATCCTTCATAATTTCCCATTTTGACTTAACATGACCTGTTTGAGAATCTATGTTTTTCTTAACGCCCTTATTTTGCTTTTGAGCTTCACTTACGACGGATTTATGTTGTTTTTTAGCTTTAGTTTTGGACTCTTCATATTGCTTTTTAGCGTCTTTAATCACTTTATCTGCTTGTGATTTAGATAAGTTTCCAGTTTCGTCACGCTGTCTAACAGCTTCTGCTACAGTTGATTTATATTTTTTCTTAGCATCACTGATAGTTTTGTCTCGCTCTTTAGCACTTTCTTTAATCACATTAGATGCAGCTTGCATAGAAAGTTTACCTTTATTCTGTTTCATTCGTTCTAAGATAGCTTTTTGTTCTACTTCTCCTTTGGATAAAGACTTCACTACTGTTTCATCTAATTGTTCTTGAAGTTTAGCTACTTTATCATTTTCGCTTTTAGTTAGTGAGCGCTTTTCTTTATGGGCTTTTGCATAAATATCAAGAATTTGTTTATTTACTTTTTCTGCTTGTTCTGATTCTTTTTTATTACTTTGTTTAGTTTGTTCAAGTATTTTGGCTTCTTGTGATTTGGAAAGACCGCTTGTGTCATTGAATATCTTTTCTAATCCTTTTATTTCACTACTGTGTCTTTTTTTAAGCTGTTTATTAACTTCTGTGTTAATATTTCCGTACAATTCTTTAACTTGATCGTATTGCTTATTACCAATTGTTACATGGCTGATGCGTATTTCTTCTAGTTTAGTTTTAGCTTTTTCAGAAAGATTCGTATATGATTTTAAAACTTTTTTAGTACCTTTCGACACTTTACCTGAAAATACATCCGTTGTATCAGAAGCTTTAGAAACCGCATCATGCATTTTATCAAAGCCGAATTTTAAAGCCTGAAATTGTGGTGTAATTTCTAAAGCTTTCGCACCAAATGTTTTTATGCTGTCCCAAGCTTTACCAAAACCATCGCCGATTTTTCCAATCCATGAAAAGTCCATTGAATCTATAGTTTGATTCCATAACCTTCCAAGGTCACTAAATCCTTGTTTAAACCATCCTAATTTTTCATAAGCTGCACTAAAAGCTGTGGTTAAAATTGTAAGTGGTAATCCCACTTTACCTAACATCTTTATACTAGTTTTAGCGATTTTTCCTAATCCACCAAATCGACCAGTAACCATAGATAGCGTGTTTCCAAATCGACCAAATAAACCTTGTTGTGTTTTAGCAGTCTTACCTGTTGTTACCATAGAAGCTGCCGCTGCGTTGTTCGCTCCTGCATTGACTGCAGCTTCAGCAGTGTTAACTGCCATTTGACGATTAAGCATCGCGTAGCCTTTAGCAGCTCCACCTACAGCTCTTAAAAGTAAGCCTATACCTAAAGTTAAAGGGCCAATTGCAGCAGTTAACCCTAATACACCTGCAACTGCAACTTTTGCACCACTTGGCAGTTTATTTAAGAAATCTACTGTTCCTTTTAAGCCACTGACCATCCCAGATAAAGCGGGTTGTATAGTATCAAAAATTGATAAGGCTAGTTCTTCAGCTGCTGAACGGAGTTCTCTTAAACTACCGCCTAACCCTTTTTCCATAGTTTTAGACATTTTCTTAGCTGAACCTTCACTGCCATCTATTGCTTTGCTTAATTTGTTATAATCCTTTTCTGATGCATTGATAACTGCAAGTGCACCACTCATAGATTCTTTCCCGAATATTGTTGCAGCTGCGGCAGCTTGTTGGTCTTTTGTAAGACCACTGAATTTTTCTCTAAGGTCACCCAAAACATCTCGCATAGGCTTCATTTTTCCATTGCTATCTGTTATGGATATCCCTAATTCTTCCATCTTGTTTTTCATAGCTTTAGTTGGTTTTGCTAAATTGGTAAACATTGTACGGAGTGCTGTACCAGCTTTTTCTCCTTTAATGCCTGCGTTACTCATTAAACCAATAGCTATAGATGTATCTTCAATAGTATAACCTAACGCGCCTGCCACCGGTGCTGCATATTTAAAGCCATCGCCCATCATTTGGACGTTTGTGTTTGCATTTGCACTAGCTGAAGCTAATACATCCGCAAAATGCCCGCTATCTTTAGCTTGTAGACCAAACGCTGTCAATCCATCTGTTACAATATCCGACACAAGTCCTAATTCTTCACCTGAGGCAGCAGCTAAATTCATAATGCCTGGTAAACCTTTAATCATATCTTGTGATTTCCAACCAGCCATTGCCATATAATTCAATGCTTCTGCACTGTCACTAGCACTAAATTTAGTAGTAGCTCCCATTTCACGAGCTTTTGCTTTTAACGCATCTAGGTCTTTACCTGTGGCTCCTGAAATAGCTTGAACCTTCCGCATACCATCATCGAATCCAACACCTAATTTACTAGCATAGCCCATTGCGCCTACAATAGGTGTAGTAACATACATAGACATACTTCTACCAAAAGAACTCATACCATGTCCTATACTTGTAAAACGGTCTGACATTTTATCTAAATGGTTAGCTGCTTTAGTGTATTGGCTGTTCGCAATTAACTGTTCTTTGTTGAAAGCCTTCATTTCATTCTTAGTTTTATCTATAGTTTTTTGAAGATTATTCATTGAAGTACGTTCATTGTTAACAGCGTTTTTAGCCTTCGCTAAATTTTGATCATGATTTTTAATTGTTGCATTTAACTTATTATATTCTTTTTCTGTTTGCTTAAGCTCTGTATTGGTTTTATTATAAGAGGCTTTAATTTTATCATTTGATGAGGCTAATGTTTTATTTTCAGTTCTTAGTTTCTTAACTTGTTCGCCTTCTTGTTTATATTTAGCTACAAGTTCTGAGTGTTTTTGCGACTGTGTTTTCGTTGCTTCAGAAGCTTTTTTAAGTTGTACAGTTGTAGCTTGATTAGAATTTTTCAAATCTTTTTCTGCTTGTCTAAGCTTTCTTAGTTTTTCATAAGCTCGTTCCTTTTGTGTATTAGTTCTCTTTTGTTGGTCTTGAGCTTTTTTTAATTCTGTATTAGAAGCTTTAACTGCATTGTTAGATTTATCTAACTCAGTTTTTTCTTTTCTTGTTGCTTCAGCTAATTTTTTATAAGCTTGTTCTACTTTTCCGACAGTTTGTTTTGCTTTTTCATAATTTACATTTAAAGTCTTAAGCTCTTGCTCAGCTTGGTTGAACATTTGCTTTTGAATTTTCATCTTTTGGTTTAATCCATCAATACGTGTACGATATTTTTGCATTGATTTTTCGGATTTATCAAAAGCTGACATGTTTGCCTTTAATTCACTATTAACTACACCAAGATTACGTTTAAGGGATTTCATCCCTTCATTGACTTTAGTGTTATCAATGGAGTTGACAATCGTCAAACCGTCTGTTCTGTCTTGCATATTGTTACCTCCTTTCTAGCCCCCAAATAAGTGTTTTAGATTATTACCTGTATACATTTTAGGTTCTTCAGTTTTTTGTTCTGCTTCCTTTTCTTCATCTGTATTTAGTAGGTTTAGGAGTTCAAAATAGGGCTGGTTTTTGACTTCGGTAATAGTCCATCCATAGGCTTGCATACAAAATCTTTGGATAGCTTTAATATTCGATAAAACGTCTCTTATTGTGACTGTTCCTCTGTCTTTCCCATTTCTTCTGATACATCTTCTGAAGTTTCTTCATCTTCTCCTTGGACTTCGAGAAATAAAGATTCAAACACGCGAGAATAAGTTTTTGTAGACATGTTATTCAAAATATCTTCTTCTGTTAACCCTTGTTCACTGAATAGTTCTACTAACAATTGACGCTCTTTTTTTCTAACTTTACGCGCATCAGGGTTTTCTTTAACTTTTTCTTTTTCTGCCATTTCTAAGTAATCGTAGAATTTTTCTGCTTCGCCTAAAGTCACATCTTCTTTTTTGTATGACGCTGTTTTACCTGTTTGCTTGTCTTTAATTTCAAATTTAATCATTTTTAATTACTCCTTTAATTTTTATTTGCAAATAAAAAGAGGGCTTATAGCCCTCAATACTAGTTACTCTTCTGGTTCTTCTGGTTCAGGTTCAGGCTCAGACGGAGCATTAATCGTCACTGTGCAAGTGGCATTTTTATTGCCATCTTTTGTAGTAGCAACGATTTCAGCTGTACCTGCTTTTTTAGCAGTGATTAAACCTTTATCATCCACACCGGCTACACCTTGTGCTTTAGATGCATATGTGACTGTTTTATCACTAGCGTTTGCAGGTGTAATTGTTGGTGTTAATTGTTGTGTATCACCAATTTCTAACGTTGCAGTTTTAGGTTCGATATCAATACCTGTTACGTTAATCGTAGCTGCCTTAACCGTTAATTTTAATGTAGCTGTTTTGTTACCATCTACTGTAGTAACTGTAATATTAGCGTCACCTTCTGCAACTGCGGTAATTTCACCTTTACCATCAACTGTTGCTACATCCTCATTACTTGATGAGAATTTAAGGCCTTTATTTGTAGCTGTACTTGGCTGTACAGTTGCTTGTGTAGAGCCTTTAGTGCCTGGTTCAAGTGTTAAATTTTCTTTAGCTAAAGTCACACCTGTTACTGCAATTGGTTTTGTTTTAAATGCTGGAACATCTACTTTTTCCGACTCTCCATTTTCATTTTTACGTGATACTTGATAAGTACCTTCTGGATAATCTGTGTTAGCTTCCAAACCGTCTACAGTTACTGATGCTTTACCGTCAACATATTCTTCACTCTTTACGAGTTCTTCGCCTTTATATAGATTTAATGTATCTGCCATGTTTTTCACCTTCCTGTTGTTTTGTACGGATGCCCCTATTGAGCAGAGATAGTAGCTGACTTACTGTTAGCTGTTACCTCTACCTTTTGGGGAGTGTTAGGGTGTGTCTTCTTCTGATTCAGTTGGTAAATCATCACCTGAATAACCTGGGAATACATTAGCCATAAACGCATCTGCGCCTTTTTCTCCTTCATGATAACCAATCGCTCTTGATTTACCATCAATTTTTCGGTTCATCCAGTCACCATTTAGCTTAGTAGGTTCAGGCGCTTCTGCTTTTTCTGCAGTTGTTTTAAATTCTATTGAATCTAAACTGAAGCTACCTTTAACTAATGCGCAATAGATAGGGTCACCGTTAATTGTTTCTGATTCACCAATAACCGCTACATAAGGCGCTCTTGAATCATCTCCGACCCATGAAGTGCCGTTTTCATCTTTATCTCTTCCAAGAACAACATTTAAGTCGTCTGTAGGAACGTTAAATAAATCAATATCTGATTTAATTTCATTTGTACCTTGCTTTTTCATCCACACACGTTTATTAGATGCCCACATATCAGCCATTTCAGGCGCTAAACCAGAAATATTCATGTTTACAGTACCACCTTGATCATCTTCCCATGTGAATTTTTGAATGATTTTTTCTGCTTTATCATCGAATACACCTACGTGTAATTTTTTAAATCCTGCAGTTGCTGAACCCATATTAAATTCCTCCTAATTTTAGGCATAATAAAAACACATCTATTCGATGTGTTCGCCTTTATAATATTGATTTTTTGGTACGCCTTCGTATCTTCTAGAACGAACGTACTTTTTTGTTTCTTTAAAATACTCAGTTAATTGACTTGAAGTCTGATAAAAATTATATTGTCTTAATAGATAACGAATACGTTTCGTTAAGCGAATGGTGTCTTCATCTTTATAGGTTTCCACATCAACTTGAACAATAAATGACTCTGCATGATATTTATTTGAAGCATAAACAGTCGGTGTGTCATATATAGGTCTTAATAAAATTAAAGAATTTGAAGTGTCTGTTTTCTCGCTTACTTGATAGAAATATATCCGATTAGAAACTAAGTTTTTTACTAAATCATCATCTTTTATGATGTTATAAATATATCTCAATTCATTCATAAGCGTTTCCTCATTTCTTCATTAATAATCTGCCTATATCTTCTTTTCACTGATTGCAACGTCTTTTCAATCACCCCAAAACCTCTTGGGATAAATTTGCCGCCTTTTCTGTTATATCCATGTTCGTTTAAATGTATGAGTCTATATCTGTCATGTGGTCCTACCCACTCAATTATGATCGTTTGTTGATAATTCACTTTAGAAGTAAATGGGTCTGTTCTTGTCATCTCATCTATCGACGCACCAGTGTCTTTGAATTTTTCAAAGTTAGATTTCAAGACTTTCATTTCGTAATCCGTTGCTTCTTCTAAAGCTTTATTGCTAATCTCAGTCATTCTTTTCTTGCCAAAGCGTTTTTCTATTTTATCTTCTAATTCTTTTAAACCTTTTACTTCTACCGACATTATTTTTCACCTAAAGCTATAGTAATAAAGCCAGATTCAGGTGTATTTAGTCGAACATCATAGATTTCAAAAGTATCAACTTCTAATCGATAGTCTTGAACTTCTACAACATGTGAATTAGAAGGTGTATAGCTTTGTAAGGGGTCTCTAATGACAATTGTTAGACCTTGAACAGCTGTATTAACATTAAGAATCTCCCTATCTTTTATTGATGGACTATAGGTTTCTGCAAAACAGCGATAAACCTCTTTTTCTTCTTCTTCATCTGGATAAGGACCTTCATTTTGATACCTATAAAAAATAACAGGCGTGCGCATGTCGCCTGATAAGACTTTTTTGTTTTTATATCTCATCAGTATCCTCCTCACACCTGTATATTTGATTTAAAACGCCAAATTCAGTAATTAAAGTAGAATAATTTCTATTAAAAAACTGTAATTGCTCGTTATATACATAACGAGAACGTTCAAATACAAGTTCTTTTCCAATCGCTTCTTTTTGAATATCAAAAATACCACATTCATTTTTAATTACTTCATAAGAAATGTTTAAAATTGCTTTTAGAGAATCATCTTCTGCATTATGAAAGATGTGCATACGACCTTTAAACTCTTTTAAAATTTCATCATTCATTTAACCACCCCTATTCCGCTGAGATAGTAACAGACTTACTATTAGCACTTACCTCAACGTTTTGGGGCTCTTTAGGGTGTTTCTGTAATTTTCTTAGATAAGTCTAATTTATATACTGCTGCTACTTTATTATCTTTTGCTTTACCATAAGCAAATGTTTTAGCGATGTAAGCATCTAAATCATCAAAAGCTAGTGTTTGATCAAATTTCTTAATATCTACACCGCCACCTAAATAGCCATCATAACGACCTTTAACAAAAGTTAGAACTTCTCCTGCTTCTTGTGAAATAGATTCTACAATATTTAAATTGTATGGAAGTGCCGTTACATATACGCCATTAGCATTTAAATGTGTGTATTGTGCTTGTATTTCAAATGCATCAGATGGATTAACTACCATATTCACATTACCTTTAACTGCTACAGATTTTCCTTTCTCGTTTGTTGAGTGGAATTTAAAAACCTGTGTCAACTCATCAACTGTTGTTTTAGGGTCTGCAAACGTTAATGTACCTTGAGATTCTTTCTTAGGATAAACACCACCTGTGATTGACACATTTTCTTGTACTTGACGATTTAAACCAATTGGTTTTTCTTTGCCATCACCGTTTAAGAAAGCTTCTTCTAAAGCTACTGCGAAAGCTTCTTGAATTTGTAATCGTACAAAACGCTCAATCCACGCTGGTCCAAAGTCTTGTAAATCTTTAGGTATAACAACAAAAGCTGTTAATTTATTTTGAATTGCTGTTTCTTCACTGAACGCAGCATCTAATTGACCTTTAATGTCTCCGAAGATTTGACCCCAAACTGCTACGCCAGATGTATCAGACTTCAAGAATTTAAGACGTAATCCTGCGTTACGAATACCTAATTCTGAAAGTAGTGGGTGTTCTGTAGTTACATCTTCAAAAATACGGTCAATCGTTTCTTCTGGTAGTAACTTTTCATCTTTATAACCAACTTCAGTATTAATTTCATTAAAGAACTTACGTTGTTCAGCTGTAAGTTGTTTATCTGATGAAGGTAAACTTGAAATACGCTCCGCTTCTGCTTGTGCTTGCGCTTTTGACTCTTCAAATAATTCATTAATCATGTTTCCATATAATTCTGCTTGTTGTTCTTCTGTTGCTCCGTCTTGAATTGCTTTTAAAAATTCTTGACGAGCTGTCTTAAAATCGTTTGATAATTCAATAGTCATAAAATGACCCTCCTTGTTTTTGTATTAAAAAAAGAACCTAGGTTTAACATTGTTGTCTACTTTTGGTTTAGTAGTTTTACTGTTAGTAGGTTCTTGTCTTTGCTTATTTTCTAATTTTTCTATGACCTTATTTGCAATTTGGTCTACATCAATTTTAATTTCAGGCGTTTGACTCATAAGCGTTGTTACTTTATTAATCGCTTCATTTGATAGCATTTGACCTGAATTAGCAACTAATCTTGGTGCACTTTCATCAAACATTTTACTATCGGCAAATCCTTGTTCTACTGCAGTGTCAGCACTAAACCAGGTTTCATCATTCATTAAGTCAACAATTTCTTGTTCTGATTTACCTGTTTTAGCGATATAAGCATTAGCAACTGCTTTATTAGCAGTTGTTAGCATATTATAAGCTGTTTGCATTTCTCGGTTATCGCCCATTGCAATTGAACTTGCATTGTGAATCATCATTTGTGATGTAGGGCTCATTTGTACTGAGTTACCTGCCATTGCTATAACAGAAGCCGCACTTGCTGCAACGCCAACTACCTTCACATCCACATTACCAGAATGTTCCTTTAATGCTGTATAAATTTCACTACCTGAGAACACGTCTCCACCACCTGAATTGATGATAACTTCTATGTCTTCTTCATTAGAAGGTAGCGCATCAACTACATCTTTTGGTGAAGTAGCTTCCATGTCTAGCATATCGTAAATCCATTTATCATTATTTGGTACAATTGCACCTTTAACGTTTACTCTCATCATCTTCACCTCCTTCTAATGGCTTATCTTGTTGATTTGAAGTCGTATAGTTTTTAGTAACAAAATATTTATCCATTTGTGGGTCATCTGAAGGTTCTTCCCCAAGCATAATAAGCACTTGGTTCGGAGTGAAGGTACTAGATGACACTAACTTGTCTACTGCATCAGCAAGTTCTAATGGATCTTTTTTGTTAATACCAACAACCTTTATATTTTTACCTGTTAAAACTTCATTTTGCTTAAATAGCTTTGCATTCAATTCATCTTCTATCTTTTTAATTAAAGGTTTTAAACAGAATTTGTAATATGAATCTAAAGCATTATTCAAATCTGCTAAATCACCATGTATTAAAGATGGCGGAATTCCAATAGCTTTTGCTACTGTATCAATTAGAGCTTTTTGAAGTTTATTCAAATCATCAAAAGGCGCGTTATTCGACTTTGCTGTTGACGACACGTCTTGGAATGTAAAAGCTCTAGTTAACGGTGTAATAGCTACTGAGTTGTTCGTAAAAGCTTTCATTAATTTATTAACGTAATTCTGCATCTTATCTTTATCACTATTATTCTTTTTGCTTTCAGAACTTCCTACTCTGTTATCAGTAGTTTTGTTCTCAGCTTTAAAATCATTTTTTATCATATTCGTATCTACATTAACAATGCCTCGTATTTGATAATTACGCATTTGCGCTCCTATCATACGACCAAATATTTCTCCGTAGTCTTTAAATAAACCTTCAGTAAAAGTATTTAATTTTTCATTGTTATAGGATAGATAAAGCACCTCATCCATCTTAAATGAACGTTCAAATTCATATTCGTCCACCATTACATGTTCAAATATATCGGGATATAAAGCGAATTTTTTTCTGTCATAATCGTCTGCGACCACAAGGTCTTTCGTATCTGTAACGATAATTAAAACTTCATTATCATAAATTAATTTATATATTACTTTCTGCCAAAAGTCTGTTGAAGATAAATCGGTATTCGGTCTTACATTTAATTTATAATAAGTTGTATCCTTGATGGATTTTCCTTTATTATCCGTAATACGAAATTCTGATTGTGAAATCGTCCTTGCTAAAAACTCTATGCATGTTTGTAGCGCCAGACGTTTCATATAAGCTTTTTCTGATGTATCTTGAAAAAACTCTAAATCATACATCCAACTTGATTCTTTACTTTTGCTAAGTATGTCTGTAAGCCAACTCATGTCTTGCCTCCTTTCTAAAAGTCAATAGCATTAAGAAAGTCTAAACTGTCCCCAACATCTATCTCTAATAGGTCATCAGCACGGTACAATGCATGAAGCATAGCGTGGAAACCGTCTGTTTTTCTTCTTATTTCATCTTTTTTAATATATTCTTTGTTACCATCTGGTTTAATTTTTACTGCAACATTGTTTGTGTACCAACGCATTAATGGATTATCACCATAAATAATATTGTGATTGGCAAACATTGTCTCAATGCGAGGTGCTAATAAGCCATGAATAGCTCTGGGGCTTCTTATAACTTCGTAATCGATGCCATATTCTTCTAGCGCACGTCTTATTAGATCTATTCGATAATTATCGGCAATCACTTTTTCTAATCCGTATATTTGTCGCATATCATCAAACCATTGAGCAATATAGAATTCACTAATAGTTGGTTCATCTACAATAGTTAACAAACCCTGCTGTTCCCATTCATATATAGGAACTTTCAATTTAACTGAGTCTAGAAATCCTTTTCTTACAAACGAATGTGACTTCCATATATAGTTTTCGCCCTCTCTGAATAGAAGCCCGACAGCTGCAAAATCTTTAATATTAGCATAGTCTAAACCGCCAATGCATTGTCTGTTTTCAAGTTCTGGAAACGGTCGATTGGTTGCTTCAATTTCTTCTCGGGTAGCTATAATCTTTTCTAAGTCTTCCTCGGGTAAATTCATACGTTTGGTCATAAACTCTGCACGTTTAGTTGGACTAAAGGTCATCTCATTGTATTGGTTTTTAACTTTTCTGAATAAACCTTTAGCATATTTACTCATTGGTTTACTAAACATTGGATTTGCTTTTTCCCACATTTCAGGATTATCTACTTCTTTAGGGTCATCTAACTTACAAATAAATGGAAATAATCTATCATCTGGAGATTCACCTTTTAGTATAGCCATAGAACGATCTTTTAATTTATCTAAAAATCCTTCGCGTACGTAACCGTCAGTTCCTATAAAGAATTCACGTGGGTGTTCGACTTTACCTAAACCTGAACTAAATACATCTACGGTTTCACTGTTTTCGTATCGATGCACTTCGTCATAAATGACACAACCTTCACGGCCTCCATCTTTAGTTCCTGCATTTGAAGTTCTAAATCTAAATCGAGATTTTGTTTCAGTATCAGTGATAACTAATTTAGTTAAGTAGAACATATCTTCAAGTTCGTTACGTTCTATCATATTATATGCTTCTTCAAATGAGGTTTTAGCTTGTTCTTCTGAATTTGCTACAACTGAAATATCATAATTGGGTATTCCATGAAGATAAGATATAAAATAATTAGAAAGCGCAGTTATTAAACCGTTTTTTCCTCCACCTCGTCCAAGCGTAATAAAAAACTGCTCGTAAAAAAGGAAATTACCTTCTTTCTCGAACAAGAATACAAATGGTACTATGAATTTCTGAAAACCTTGTAACGGAAAATACCACTTTTCTGTAAATTTGATGAAGTTTTCAATTTGTTCTTCATCGAAATATAGATCTTCTCGGCTTAATACATGTTTTTCTAAATAAGCTATAAGCATGATACGTTCTTTGTTTAACAACACTTCCCCTGTTTTCCATAATCGTATATACTCATCAACATATTTATTACTTATCACAATAAATCACGACGAGGGGCTGTTTCTTCGTCTTGTTCCTTATTAAAACCGAATGATTTTTCTATTGCTAAAAGCGATGTATTCACTTTATTCTTTTCTGCGATTAATGGATTTGGTTTAACAAAAGATTGAGAAGCATTTTTCGTCTCTACCATTAATCCTTTTTCTTCAATATCCGCAGATTTATTAAAAAACAAAATACGTTAGGGGGGTACCTGGTGGAAAATAAAGACAAAATTAAGACTTACTTGTTAAACAGAATTGAAAAAGATAATCCAGTACAAACAGAAAAAGTGTATAGATATTTGAATTTATTAGACATATTTTATGGTTTGGATGCGGATATTGAAGAAAAAGGATTAATGGTAGAGACGAAAAATGCTTCTCAATCTTTTGTTA
>RWZE01000050.1_pt1 | contig 43625 bp, 67 predicted proteins | sample 2187721 | NCBI WGS metagenome assembly RWZE01 (sample SAMN10531867, study PRJNA481165) | viral metagenome | isolation source: viral particles purified by filtration and ultracentrifugation from about... | host: Nasonia giraulti 16.2 | place: USA:Tennessee | collected 2011-04-01
ATAAGTGAGTGTTCATATGGTTCATTTCCAGCATAAATAGTGATTATATCTTCAAACAAACGTTCTTTATACGTAAGCACATAATAGTATTTACCAATTTCCAAATCACTCACTGTCCTTTCTCGACATCTGTAAAACCAACAGCCAAATTATTTATAGCCAAAAATAATATAGCTCTCCATTGTTCTGATGTTAGATTAGAATATCTTTTGTGTATCTTATTAATATATTCGTTCAACTCTTGTTGTGTACTAAATGTCACACCATCAATAGGTATACAAAGCCCCTCTAAACATTCTGAATCAATTCTCATATTCACTCACTGTCCTTTCTCAATATATCCACATATGTTCCATCGCAGTTATGACATAAGAAGGAAATATATTTTTCATAATCAGTATTCCAACTTTCACATCTAGGGCATTGCTTCTTATCCTCCACTTTCTCCTTAGCTTCTTCTGCACTCTCTGCATCCACCACAACAAACGTTTCATTCTCCTTAGCCTTAGTTGCATCCAGGAACACTTTGCCTGTTGTGTGGTGTATTTTGCGTATTAGGTATTGGGTCATTTACTCCACCTCATGAGTAATTACGTATTTCGAGATTTTACCACCACATGCTTTAGCTATATTTATTGCTTCATCACTATTATTATATTCATACAAACTTGCCTTTCTTATATCATTGGTAAATCCAAATCCTTCTAAACGAATTGTGTATAAATAGATACCTTTATTTACTTCAACTACGTAATATTCATCTTTTATTACTTCCATCCACACTCACTCCTTGCCTAAGATTATTCGTACACGTTCAAGTATGTCTTTATCAGATATATCCTTTGTCTTTGTCTGCTGTTCCATCTTGTCTTGCATGATTACGCTCCATTTTCTTTTTGTATGCTGTGATGAGTTCTGAAAGAGAGTAGTATTCCATTGCTATTTGAAAAACGTACTTGATACTTACAAAACGTAATCTTTCCATAATATGTTCAATTTCATATTTATCAAATGTATAATGACGCTCTGCACCGCTGTTCTTATAAAATTCATTAGCAGCATCACGTTTTTTAGCCATGTCTAACATATTTCCGACCTCATGATATAGTTCACTATCGTCTGGTATAGTAGGTCGTACTCTACCTATTTCATCTGCTTCCATTAACCAAGCACTTAATGCAAAAGCCATCATGTCGCTTAATTCATCAAGCTGTTGTTCTCTTGCTTTACCTTTGTTTTGTTTCCAATTCTTAAAAGGCTCAATTGTGTTGTACCATTCGAAAAACTCGACTACATATGCCTTATGTGTATCTTTAGGGTTTTTAGTCGGTATTCTATCGTCAAAGTCCTTTTGTATTTGTAATAATTCTTTTAACTGATCTACTGTAATTGTGTTAGTCATTTTGTTTGTCCTCACTTTCATATTCTTCTTGGTAATCAACGTACAACGTGAATAGATTATGCATAGCTCTCGATTTATAAATTTCAAACTCATCTTTTTCGTTCTCGTCATTCGTTTTAATTCCCAAGGCTTTTATGTCTGTAATTATTTTTAAAATTGGTTCGTCCATCTACTCGTCCTCCTCGTATTTCCATGCAACGCTATCTATTAATTCAATTGCTTTATTGATAATTAATACATCGACCTTTTCAAATTCTGAATTGCGTCTTATGTGCGACAATGTATCTATCACACATTCTAAATCTGTGTGTATATCTTCTCTGTTTGCCATATCTACTCGTCCTCCAAATCGGTTAGTAAGTTGCTGAATTCTTTCGTTCCGTCTAGTTTATCCATGTGTTCTAATACCGGAGCTAAACTGATTTGTGCACCCTCTAAAATTTTATGAAATCCCATATTCTTGTTTATGCGTTTTTGTCCTTCGTAGTTCGCGTAAGATTCCAACATTTGCTCCTTTAACTCTTGCCATGCGTCTTTATACTCTCTATTTTTCATACTCATGCGCAATCTAATCACGCTCCTTTAATAAATTCTGAAGTCGTTGTATCTCTTTATTTTTCTGATGCAATGACAAATTTGCGAAGAATATATGCAATAATAATATGATTGAAAGTATAGTTACTATCATCTACTTAACCCCCAATTTATTTAGCTCACTTCGGTAATACATATAAACATCGCTGCCAGGATGAATATCTAGTTTATAGTTAATGAGATTGTTAAATTCTTTAAGTAATTTTATATACTTCTCATTCTCTCGTTCCAACCTCTCAATTTCTCCTCTAAGATAATCATCTGCTTGTTCTATTGCACTACTGATTGTTATGAGATCATTGTTTTCCATGATTAGCTTGAATTCTTTATCTTTTAAATTTTTGTTTTCTTCTTCCAACCTCTCATTATTGGCACGCAGGACTGCTATATCATCGATTAGTGAATCGCGTTCTGCTTTGATTTTTTTCACTTCAGTTCTGACAAATCCCAACGCTTCTCTACGTTGCTTCAAATTTGTCTGGTGTGATTCTAATTCTGCTTTACAATGGTGAAGTTCTGCTTTGTAGTCTCTTTGTCCTCCAAAATCTTCATCTTCGTGTATCACTCGCCATCACAACCATTCTTCTTCTAATTTAAGTAATTTCCAATCTTCTTCATCTTGAATAATACCTTTTAAATGTTCTACTTCTTCTTTTAGCTTTTCATTTTCTGCTTTGTATTGATCACGTTCTTTTTCCATATCCCAATACATTTGTAAAATTGTTGCTGCAAAATGTCCTGGATTTTCTGAAAACTTACTAGCGATATATTCTACTTTATCTTTTGTTGTTCGTTCTTTACTCACTCGCCATCACTCCTCTAGTAAATGTGGATGTTCGTATATGTTGCCAATGACTGTAAATGCATCTTCTGTACTTACTGAACCATCGAACATAGTTGAAAATTCAACAAACCCTACATCGCTAAATCTAATGCCAAAACAACTTAAGATCGTACATATTATATATTTGTCGTCCGATTCATCATTGAAAACAACTATATCTCCCTCATATATCTCCACACCATTCTTATCTTTAAGCCCTGTGGATTGCGTAACCTCAAAATAAGATATGTGGTTGCACACTCTACGTTCTAGTTCTGAATAATAATATTCTAGTTCTTCAATACTTCCGTTATTTAACACTAATTTTGGATCAGTTATAAAATGTTTCTCGTCGATATCCCAAAACCTAAACTTCGGTATCATCTACCTTCACTCCTCTATTCACCCTTTAGTCATAACCATAAAAAATATAATGAATATGATAATCACGGTCCCACTTGCTACTATGTCTACCATCTACTCCACCAGCTTTCCATCACGCCAGATTAAAGTCATTGTTAGGTCGTCATTTAGGATGTATAAGGCTTGTGTACATTCGTCCTTACAATCATTAATTGATAAACCTCTACTGAAAAAGAAGTCCTCTCCTGCTCCATCATCTCCTAGTTCCACTAACCCATCTAATTTCGTATCTTCCGTAATTTCTTCCTCGACTTCGACTGTGAAAGTGTCATCAGATTCAATTAAATATACTCTTACAACGTCTCCTTCTCTAAACTCTATTTCTGCACCTTCTGAACTTCTATATGTTTTATTTCTAACATCGTTATCCCACGCCCACTCAATCAACTGTGGTAAGTTTAGTTGTTTCTTTTGTTTAATCTTTACCATCTACTCAACCCCTCCATCGCTTTCCTGTTATGTTCCTTATCTTCTGGTAACACTGCCATGACAATGCTGTGTGGATTTATTGCTATTAAGAATCCTTTAAATCCACAATCTTTTAGTAGCTTTGCCATTTCGACAGTGTTTCTGCCTTTAGTATCAAGTTTGTATTTAGTTTTAATAGTGTCTGATAACTGCATTACTGTTCCCAATTCTCAAACGCTCTTTCGATATACCATCTAGCCTTGTCCACATCTTCTTTACCATTCTTGTGTGGTGAACGTGCTAAGTATTTAATTGCATTACCAATGTGATAAGCTACGTTAGGATTGTAGTGTTTTGTTACCTGCTCTATAAAATCTATCACTTCTATATCACCGTCGTTATAATGTGATGGGTGGTTGACTGTGTCTTTACGCTTACGTTGTTGTAAGTCGTTGGATTGGCTGTGAGATACAATTTCTTCATTAGGACCAACTGTTGAATTTATGTAACTATATATCTTACCTGGATTAGGCATGCTCGTACTCTCCGTCTTACTCTCTATATAGTTACTCCACAAATCAAAGTAGTTGTCGTCTGTGATTATATATTCAATATCTGGTATTGATTCAATCACTGCAACAGTATAACCATCTTCTTCGTTTTCATTTTCTGCCACTACATAATTTCTGAGTTTTGCTACTCTCCCCACAACCGTTATACCTTCGCTATACTTACTCTTACCTAAGTCATACACAATAACGTAATCACCTTTATTCAAGTCTCTTATCTTCATCTAACGCACCGCCTTAGGAAAGACACTCGTGTTCATTAAATACTGGCACCACTTACCTCTGTCATGGTTCTGTGGCGTACCGTCATACAACCAAGGACGTTCTTCTCTTTGCTTTTCGTCTCTCAATCTTTCTCTGGTCTTTCTTGCCTTACTTTGTAAGTAATTAATATTCTGTGCTTCTCGATGATCTTCTAATCTGACGCCTCTCGGTACAGAATAAGCCTCTTGAACTGTCCAACCGTTTTTTAATCTCGTACGAATGTACTTAATATCTAAACCTAATGCTTCTGCTTTAGCTTCATGCTCTGGGTGAATAAAAAATGTATATCCTGCTACTGTTATTTGTTTCATTCTCAATACTCCTTTACTTGTACGTCTGACACGTCTCTAAACTTAATATCTTCAAAGCCTAATAGCTCTGGATTATTTACATACTTCTCATATGCTTTATCTGCTTCTACGTCTTTTATAACTTCTAAGTCATAGTTGCCCGCTACTGGTACAACGACTTCCTGTTCAACTTCTACTCTAATTTGAAGTGTGATTGTTTTTTCATTCATTTAGATCACCTTCTACTTTTTCAATGTGAATAATCACTCTCGGTTCAAAGGAATAAGTTTTTATACCTCTTGCATCAGCAACGATATTGTCATCAGCCCATAAGTGATTATTACCTGCATCAAGTATTGTCTTAATCAAATTATCTACATCTGGTTTGGTTATTTTATATTTACCTGCCATTGATTGTTGTTTTTTCTTACTCCAACTTTTTAACATTGGAAAGTGAAACTCTATGAGTATTATCAGTGGCCCATCTAGCAGAAGTTTCGGCATTTGTTTTTGTAACTCTTTCTTATGCTTCATATAATCGCTAGACATGTATGTTTGTACAAATTTTCCTGCATTTCTAAATCTCGGTCTAGGTGATGCCATAGGAGCATCTACTATAAGCTCTATGCGTTTCATTTGTTCACTCCTACATGTAATCAAATATGCTTGTTTGATCTGCACGTTCTAATCGGAATGTGCGCTTGATTGCTTCTAATCTCTCGTCACTTACAATGTATTCATCTATGTCAAAATGCTTATGCAATCCAAATACACGGTTTCTATTATTATCTAATGGGATAACGTCGATAGTTATATTGCTATTGCTCTGTTTTAATCTGTATTCTGTACTCAATCCCATTTAGCACACCTCACGAATAGCGTCTGTTGTAGCACGTTTTGCTTTCTCTGCGAACAATAATTCATCTAACATTGTTTCGTCTCCGTGTGCCCCATCTATGAACTTCTGTGCGTATATATCACTTAAATTAGGAGCTTCTAAAAAGTCTTTTACATATTGAATTGTTTTTACCATGCGTCTCTCTCCCTGTAGTCATCACCAAGGACTCTCACTTGGCGTGAATTATGTTTCATTCTTGAATTAATACGTTGCCAATTCATGTTTTGATTTAATTCTTTATCACTAAAGTTAGTAGTGAATATGTTATTTTTACCTACTCTGTTATCTACAATGCTGAAGAGTTTATTTAATGTATGTTCAGTGTTCTCTACACCTATATCATCTAGTACAAGTAAATCTATGCTACTTAGTAACTTAACGAGTTCGTCTGTCGTTTCATCTGCGTTTTTATTGTAAGTAGCTTTGATACGATCCATTAACATTGGTATGTGCATAAATGCTACAGAATAACCTTGAGTTTTAATTGCTTTCGCTATAGCATACGCTAGGTGCGATTTACCAGTACCATATGAGCCTTGCATGATTAATGACTTAGGTTTATCTATAGAAAACGTTTTGACGTACTCTATAGCTGTTTGTTTAGCATCTGTTTGTGATTGATTCTGTGGTTGATAGTTATTTACTGTGGCATCCTGTAATGAGTAATTAACATTAGATTGATTAAATATTTTATTGATTGCTTTCTGCTTACGTTTTTTCTCTGCCTCTATTCCTGCTGCAATCATGCTACATTCACAACCATCACGATATTCGTATCCATTAGGGTGTTTCTTTGTAGCAGGAAACTTGTGTAAATCATATTTGTTTCTACACTTCTCACAATACAGTCCTCTTTTTATCTCATTAGCTTCACATTGCTTAAGTGTTTCCGTTATTTTAGGGCTTAACATTTTTTTCATTTAATCACTCCTAATCCCAATAACTAGGGTCATGTTTCATTCGTTCAAGCATATCTTGCCCTGTCAAAACCTTATCTTTATTTGAACGCTTATTATTTCGATCTTTAACATCTTCTAGGTTTTTTACACCATCGTTGTACCAAGCTTTTAATATTGAGTTAACGTAGCTCCATCTAGTTACGTTGTTGTTAACTGATTCTTTCATTGCTTCAATTACGATTTCATTACCGTTATCTTTAAAATCACCTATCCAATAACTTATTTGTTCTATTACATAAGGTTTAAGCATTCCAAATCCATTCTCTTGATAGAAATCAAATGGCGATGGCTGTGTACTACTACTGTCATTATCAGTATTGTTATTATTAGTTAATTCATTATTGGTAAAGTCATTATTAGTAGGGACGGGTTTTCCTACGTTGGATAATCCTGTGTTGGTTTTCCCTACGTTGGATAAACCTACGTTGGATAATCCGTTCTGGGTAGGTTGTTCATAAACAGAGTATTCATATTCTCTTAAACGTCCTTTGTCATCACGTTTACGTGTTCTAACAATATAACCAGTCGTTTCTAATTCTTTAATTCCATTCTTCAAACTATCTCTACCGTCAAGACTGTGCTTTTCTAATTCTTTCTCATATACTTGCCAGTCATCTGGTCTACTAAGTAAATAAAGTAATATACCTTTAGCTTTCCAACTTATATTAGGGTCGTGTATAAAGTTTTTATGAACCGTTACAAAGTTCCCGCTCTCTTTATAAACTCTAAATGTTGCCATCTACTTGCTCTCCTTTCAGCATCTTGTTTAGCTTCTCGTCAACATCCACCCAAGCATTTTCTAAATGATGTAGTTTATTAAAACTATCCATTCCCATATTGTGTTGTTGATTATGGTGGAATCTACATAATGCTAATACTTTGTTTCCGTAGTGATTTACTTTGTTTCTATTACGTCCTCTGCCTACTGCTTGATAGTGTGCTAAATCTGCATTTTTAGCGCCACAGACAACACATATTCTGTTTATAGTAGATTTATATATAAAATAGTTATCGTTGCTCATAAGGTCGCTAGTAGCCTTATTCATAGGTATGTCATGAGTGAATACAAAGTCTAAGATTAACTCTATTAATTCACTGGCTTGTCTTCTGCTACAGTTACTTAATGAAATAGGTTCGTAACCATGTAGAAACTCTAATTGTTTTTGAAACATGTAACGTAGATAATCCATTGGTTGACCGTAATGATTGAATATATCTCTTACCATTGCGAATACTTTTCTACGTTGCTTATCCGTTATCTTGTATGGATCATTCACGATTACATCGCACTCTACTTCTAGTCCGTTATCTAACAGTAAGAAGTCTTTATTTTCTAAAGTTACACCCTCGATGACAGCAGTTATTGTGCCGTCATCTTGCTGGATGTAGTTTTTAATAATTGGCATTACATCACCTTATTTATATTGCATACAATCAAAATGGCAAATCATCATCTTGAATATCAATTGGACCATTTGCATTGGCAAAAGGATTATCACTTCTAGACTGTTGCTTATTCGTGCCTGTCTGTTGGCCTTTTGAAACATTTTGTTGGTTGTGGTTCCCTTTAGGTTCTAAAAATTGAACACTATCTGCCACTACTTCTGTTACAAATACGCGTTGGCCTTCTTTATTTTCATAACTACGTGACTGTATACGGCCATCAACACCAGCTAAGCTGCCTTTAAATAAGTAATTGTTTACATTTTCTGCTTGTTTTTTAAATACAACGACGTTTATAAAGTCTGCTTGTTGTTCACCATTTTTGTTTTTGAAATTTCTATTAACTGCAAGAGTGAAATTCGCAACATCTACCCCACTTGGTGTTGTTCTGAACTCTGGGTCTTTAGTTAAACGACCAACTAACACTAATCTATTTATCATTTTCATCATCCTTGTCTAATTGTTTTAGTCCTGCATCTAATTTTGCATGTGCATTTGCAATTTCTTTTTGCGATACTTTGTTGATATTAGAAATACCTAACCAACGCATTGTTTTATCTAATGTGGCATCTCGTCCCTTTTCTTGTGAGATACTGACAAATTGATTTATCTTTTCTTCTAACTCTGTTATGTCATTATCACTAGCATTAGGAACTTCCTCACCGTTGTAGATGTAAAGTCCTAAGCCATGAAGTGCAGCAGCTTTAACAAAACATCTTTTCATTGCTTTATTTATGTCAAATGGTGTTGCACTACCTTTAGATAACGCTTTATTACGAAAATCTAATACTGGTAACCATTCTGTTTCCGTATGGCCTTTTACAGTTACTGACGTTTGTATAAAATAACCTTCTGGTGTAGCAAGAAATGGCACAAAATAGTCGTCTCTGTTTACATCTGGATGTGGGAATTCGTGATATTTTGTTGTAAATGTTGGATCAATTTGTTTTAATTCTTGATGTGCATATGACCAAGCTAAGTACGTTAAGCCGTTTTTCTTCTCAACGTGATCATTAACATTTAATGCGTTCAGTTGATTGAATAATGTTTGTTCAGTCATCTTGTACCTCCTTCAATTGATCTACACTGTATGTTTTATAATATTTTTTTGTCACTGTAGTTTCTGTTTCAATAAGATGTTCATCCCATTGAATGTTTATTTCTTCTAATCCTGTTAAACGCCTAGCATTTCTACGCTGAATGTTGTAAGTTGCATCTTCTGGATGGTTAGGTTTATTTGTTATATATCTACGTTTTCCGTCTTGTTCTTTGACTAGATAGGCTACTTCTTTTGTTTCATATTCTTCCGTCATTTGACGAAACCTCCTATATCGTTGTATATTTATGGAAGTAAATTATTTAAATTATCACTTCCATTTTTGACTGTTAGCAACTACCCTTGCTTTCAGTCTTTTTTTCGTCGAAAAACGCATCCCAGAACATGTACATGCCGTAACTTGCAAGTACAGAAAACACCATACCGATATAAAAGTCCTTCGTTATTAAAGCAATTGGTAATGTTGTGAATGGCATTGTAAGAATTGTCATTATTGTTTTCCTCATGTAATCACCCCTTTCCATGTATTTCTTCAAAGTTTTCATTGATAAAACGATTCATTTTTACAGCATTAAATCTCCACCGATTAAACTCACTGTTTGGATAGTGAGCGATACCTTCTTGTCTTAAGGTTTTTTCAAATTTAGGGTTATGCAATAGTTTGTCTTTGATAGTGTCTACTGATGACATTTTCAATTTTTGTTTTAAGTCGTTCATATCCCAAACCGGATCTAGTGAAGATTCTTCTAATTCTTGTAATCTAACTGACTCAACAAGCACATATCCTTTAGGTATAGTGATTTCAACATTTAATGTTTGTGGCATCCCTATCAACTCCTTTCTGATATAATTGATTTATCTGTGTGTAAAGGTGGTGAAAATAATATGAATATTAAAGATAGATTTGAAGATTTACCTAAAGACCAAAAATACATATTAGCTAAAATATATGAATTGTATTTCGATTGCGTTAAAGCTGGTAAAAGCAAAAGGTCTTGTAATTTTTTCGAAAGTATTAAAACAATTTATCCATACTTCAACCACATGCATGTTGAAGATTTAGTTCATGACTGTATTAAACTAAGACAAAAAGGTTTTTTATTTGGCAATTTAGGTGATGGAACTATTTTTCATTTAGGAGTTACAGATGATACAGTAGTTTTTTTCGAAAACAAATTTGAAAATGATGCCAAAGCACTTTATGCATTTGTTAAAGAAATAAAATCTTGGATACCTGGTTTAAATTAAAAGTTCCCAATCATTTGCTAACAAATCGTCTGCGCTCGGTTGCCACCTGGCGTAGGCTTTTTGGTTTTTTTGATATACATCATGTACTATCATGCATTGATAACTAGATAAATTGGTTGGCAATATACCATTTTTTCCTGGATCACTTTCTCTTTTAATGGCAGTTCCTTGCGCCATAGCTAACTTAGTTGCTTCTTGAATGTTCATTCCGTTTCCTCCTATAGCTTTTATTATTTTAGTTTTGTACAATAGTATTATCTCCTAGTGAAAGGAGGTGAGATAATTGGATATCTCAGAAGAAAAAGAATATCTAAGAAAATTAGTTTTAAATGGTTATTTTGATACTAGAAAAGCTATTGATTTAATCATCGATACTGACAAAGAAGATTTAGCACTACATTATTTTTCAAAAGCAAATTCATATTTTGTATCTTTAGAATCTTACATTAGAAATAAAGAAGATTTGTATCGTGATGAATTTGTGCAAGCTGTAGATGCTTTTACTGAAGTGTATAAAGAAGCGTTAGATTGCGTCCGAGACAATCATTCGCATCAACACACTGTAATTTACTTCAACCAATTTAAAGAAAAACTTTACTCAGTATCAGGTTACATTGATCTAAATCTTGATTTAGAACTTAACAACTAATTTTCTTGACCTCTTGTTAAATCAAGGGGTTTTTGTTTTTTGAAATCTCTGTATTTTGAATGTACTTTAATAACTTATCGTCAACCACTTCTAGTACTCTTCGCACTTGTTTATAACTCAAATCATATTCATGAATAAGTTGGTAAATTTTTCGTTCTACCGCGCCTTCTGCTAAATCTAATTTAGGATGAATATTAAAATCTAAATTAATATCATTCATTCCGTTTCCTCCTGTTATCAGTTTTTGTATGTTATAGTTTAATAACTCCCTAAGAAAGGAGAGTTGCTATGATTTCAAGTAAAATATATGAACAATTACAATCAAGCGATATTGGACATTTAGAGTTTTTCTTTAGTGATAATCAATCAGTTATAATTAAAGACATTCTTTTCTCTGAATCTGATGACCAATTCATTCACGTAACAGAACCTAATGAACTAGTAATAAATTTAAACAATGTTCTGTATTATGAAATACATGAACCAACTAACCATAACCACCATTATCACGCCTCTGAATAAATTCAATTGTTAAATCACTGATTTTTAACTATTCATAGCTTGGACTATCAAGTACTAACTTGGTGGTCTTACAGCTATATTTTTTTATTTTGTCTCGATTATTACTCACTGCGCTTCCTCCTACTCTGATAAAAATTTATTAATGAAGTATTGCTGACCTTTGCCAGTAATTTTTGTTGTTCTTGTAATTTGGCTTGAACCATCTGGATTGTTAATTGTGCGTTTCTTAATATCCATGATTTCTAAGTCTGCGCTGCGTTGTGTAGGTAAATTGTAGTTCTCACCTTTTTGTTTGATGAGATAGCCGTTTTCTCTCATCCACTCGAACAATCTGTTTTGACCAATATCTACTCCATTTTGTTTAAGTAGTTTTGCTAACTCTCCTACTAAAATTGAACTTTGACTACCAACTACAGAATCTGCGAACAATACTTTAGGTTTGTCTTTTTCAATTTGTGCTTCTAATTGTAATTTCGTATCATTAGCTATTTTCAAAGCGCGTTGCATTATCATTTCTGGACTGTTCCATGCTTTCTCTACTTGAATAAAATATTGTCGTGCTCGTTTACCTGGCTCACTTCTTTGTATCATTGCAATTTCTTTAGCAGTATCTAATGTTAGTGCGTGATCAGTTATATTTTGATATCCACCTCGGGTAAGACAATTTTGGGTCACCCTTGTGTAATCGATATTTTCTTCAAAACCATATTCAGTCATTCTACTGAACCACTTTTTATATTCTGTTTTAATTTCTAGCGCTTCATGTAATTCACGACCGCTAATTGCAATTTCTCCATTTTCTTTTTCTTGAATATTGAACGTTTGCGATATATTCGCTTTGTTTTGTAAACCTTGCATTTAAGCTCCTCCTATATTTCATTTCGGTTTTTCCGAATCAAATTCTAAAAAAATATTAGCGACTTTAATATCTAAAGCATCCGCTAATTTTTTCACCGTCTTAAAGTTAGCGTTTTGTATATTGTTAACATCTTTTTCGAACAAATATATTGTTCTTTCGTTAACGCCAGACTTTGCCGCTAAAGCAGCTTTAGTGTAACCTTTAAGACCGCGCCATTCTTTTAAAGTTAGAACGGTATTTTCATTCATTTTTTTCACCCCTTTCGAAAAGGTTAACCACATTGTATCATTACGGTTTTTCCGAAGTCAAGCATTATATTTCATTTTTACCGAAAAAATATTTCGGTTTTCCTGTTGTAAATATCCGACAATAATGTATAATATAGGTACAAACTAATTTTAGGAGGGAACATAAATGTTTAGCCAAAATTTAAAATACTTAAGAAATAAACATAATATGGAACAAATTGATCTAGCACATAAACTAGGAAGAAAAAGCGCATCTAGTATTAGTGAATGGGAAAAAGGCAAATATACTCCTAAAATGCAAACGTTAGTTGAAATAGCTTCTATATTCAATGTCAATATAGATGATTTAATGGGCGAAGACTTATCTTCTAATAAAGAATCAAAACCAAAAAAGTCTTTCGAAACGATTGCTGCACATTTAGATGGCGATTTAACAGAAGAAGAATGGCAAGAAATATTAGATTATGCAGAATATGTTAAAAGTAAGCGTAATAAATAAGGGGTGTTTTCATGGGGAGTTATGAAAAATTATTAGCACAGTATGATGATGAAATCATTATAGAAGAAACTAATTTAAAAAAAGGCCTTGCGGGTCTATATTTAGGTGAAGTTATACTTATTGAAAAACGCTTGAATTCTGTAAACAAACTTGAAACTTTATATGAGGAAATAGCACATCATCTAATTACATATGGAGATATTCGAGACCAATCAAAAACGTTAAATCGAAAATTTGAATTAAAAGCAAGACGTTTAGGTTCAGAATTAGCAATATCTTTAGAAGGACTTATTGACGCTTTTCACCACGGTGTTCAAAATTTATATGAAATGTCACAATATTTCGATGTTTCTGAAGACTATATTTTAAACGCATTGAATCATTATAAAATGAAATATGGATTGGATGTGTACTACAAAGGATATGTTATTAAGTTTGAACCTTTGCAAGTATTTGAATACAAAAAGCTAGAATAATCCAACTTATAACTCGTGTCTTTGTACACGTGTGTCCATTTATAGGTTGATTAAAATATAAATAGATTATGAAAGGATTGATAAGTATATGAAATTCGGCATAAGAACACCAAGTGTTAAAAAATCTTTAAAAGCAAGAACAACAGGGGCTGCAAAGAGAAAAATCAAAAGTTCTTATAACCCTACTTATGGAGCTAAAGGCATGGGATATGTTAAATCGCCTAAAAAAGCTGTTAAAAATAAAGTTTATAAGAAAACAACTAAAAGCTTTTGGAGCTTTTTTAAATAATTATTAAGGAGAATGCTATAATGTTATGGTTTTTATGGTTTTTAATTTCAATTGCTTTTATTGTGATGCTAGTTATTACAATTGTTAAAGCTTCAAGGAAAAGAAAGGTTAAAAGTTCTTTAATAACTACAATCATCTTATTTGTTGTTGGACTTATATGTTTTATTGGAGGTATTGCCTCAACGCCAACTGAGAGTGAGTCTGAAGATTATAAAGTAGAAAAGGGTTCTAGTGATAACTTTAATGACAGCTCAAAAAAAGATGAAGATTCTAAAAAGAAAACTTTGAATCTTGGAGATAAGTTAACTGTTGGAGGCGTTGATGTCACAGTATCAAATGCAGAATTTGTTGAACCAGACAACGAATATGCAGATGTGGAAAATGGGAAAATACTTAAAGTAAGTTATAAATTTAAAAATAATAGCGATGAACAAGTTTTAGTTGATGATACTGATTTCAACTTAACAATTAACAACGAAACACAAGATAACTTCTATGGTATGGATGATTCAAATGACGGTTTTTCACATCAGCTCAATAAAGGTAACACAGGTTCAGGCTATGTGTACTACGATGTGCCTGATGCGGATGAATATAAAGTAGAAATGGATTTCATGCCTGAACTTGAAAGTTATAAGGCAGATTGGATTATAAAAAATTCGGATATCCAATAGATTAATTTTCAGGGCAGTCACCTCTGCCCTATATATTTTTATCTTATAACATAAAAAAGCACCCCGTAGGGTGCTTTAAGGAGATTGAGGCCTGAGTAATGGGCTTACTATAAATACAATACCACATTGTTTATAAAATAAACATGAGCATTCACCACTGCCCTATATATTTTTATCTAAAAAGTATTAGACATATGAACTGAAATTATTATATAGAATTTAATATATACTTAGGAGAAAATAAAGTGAAAAATAAAGACAATAGTGTTAAAGCTCTACTGATCGTATTACTACTTGGTGTTATAACTGCTGCTGTTATTTAGATAGTCATCAATATTGATAAGTCGAATATAAAAAAGACATCTCCGAAGAGATGTCAAATTTGGAAGTTATGAAAAATTTATTAGCCTAGTTATATATACCACATTACTCATAGTATAAACTTCGTTAATTAACTAAACTTTTATGAAATTTATCTTTTTATAAAAGTATGGATTGGAGCAGGATGAAGGATGGAAGATAATAAACCAATGATAAGTAACGTGTCATTCTATACCAAAGACGATCAAGGAAATAAAGAAGTAATAAAAGATTTCAACGAACTAAAATTTAACCTACCGTTATACTTCGATTTTACTTTAAGTGGGATTGATGAAATATCCTCACGCGAAAACATGCATATTACTATTTTATATTATGATAAAGTTGAACCGCCAGATACACTTCCAATAGTGCCAGAATATCAAATCAATGAAATTTGGCAAGATGTTATAGTAAATAGTTCAGAAAGTTATACCGAGTATTCATTAAAATTAAGTGATATATATTATGCAAAAGGTTTAAGGCAATATGATTTCAGTAAAAACTATCAAAACATTAAAATTATTTACACTAATGATCGAATAGATTTTAAAGATATCGACGAAAAAAGTCTGCTAAATTTAATGAAATATTATAATAAACATGATTTATTTTATACTAAAGTATCAATGATACCGAGAATTGAGAGGGATAATAATGAGTGAGCTAAAGCCCCTAACAGGCGATAAAACATTGTATCGTCTGATCCCTGACACCAATGATAATAATCATGGTATAATGGAGTCAAGAACAAGTGATTCCGGGAGTGATAATATGAACGACAAATATATTACTAAAGAAGCATTCAAACAGTTTGAAAAACGCATTGATGATAAGTTAGATTCTTTACCTGATAGAATGGCTGATAAAATGGATGCGAAGATTAGCGGTTTAGAAGCTAGACAAACAAAATGGTTTGTAGGAATAGCTATCAGTACAGCTATCGGAGGGTTAAGTCTAATAGTCGGTGCTATCGGTTTGATTGTAAATATATTTATATGAAGGGCACCCCTACCGTGCCCTATATATTTTTATCTTTTTTAGGAGGGAATAGTATGCAGACTCGTTGTTATGATGGTAAAAAATGGCAATATGAATTTAAACACGAAGGTAAACGTTATCGTAAAAAAGGATTTAGAACCAAGCGTGAAGCAAACTCTGCAGGATTAGATAAATTAAACGAGTTAAAAAATGGCCTTGATTACGATAATAATTTAACTTTACAAGATTATTTTAAAAATTGGATTGAAACTTATAAAGAATCAGTAGTTGCTACATCAACTTATCGACATTATTATTTTACGTTACAACACATCCAAAATCATAAAATCGGGAATATTGAATTGTCTAAATTAAACAGACAAATATACCAGAAATTTATTAATGATTTTTCAGAAAATCATGCAAAAGAAACAATACGCAAAACTAATGGTGCTATTCGATCAGCTTTAGAAGATGCTGTATATGATGGCTTAATAAATAAAAATCCTACCTATAAAGTTAGTTATAAAGCTGGTAATACAACCAAGAGTGAAAAAGAAAAATATATATCTTTAACTGAATATGAAAGTTTAAAAGAATATATAAAACAAAAACGTAGTCGTTCAGCATTAGCCTTGTATATTATGATTTGCACGGGTTGTCGTGTTAGTGGTGTAAGATACTTGAAGATAGATTATATAGATCAACTTAAAAACCAATTGTTTATCAATGAACATAAAACCGACTCATCGCCTCGCCATGTTGAAATAGCAAAATCTGATATGAAACATATAATGAGCGTAATTAATGAACTGGCAATTAGCTATGATGGATATATATTTAAAGATACTGGTTATTTTATTTCAGTAAATGCGATAAACAAGACGTTAAAAAAAGCATGTGACAAATTAGCTATTCCTAGCATAACTTCACATGCAATCCGACATACACACTGCTCTTATCTCCTTGCTAAAGGCGTATCTATATATTATATATCTAAAAGATTAGGGCATAAAAACATATCCATAACTACTTCTATTTATTCCCATTTACTAGAAGAAAAATTCAAAGAAGAAAACGATAAAGCAATAGATATTTTAGAGAGTATGTAATTTTAGGGACCCATTAGGGACTTTAAATACTACAACCACCGTTATAATAGAGATTGAAAATGTCCTTCGAGGGGACTATTTGGGTATAATAACATACCTTCTGATTTTTAGAACGCTGTAATAACGGCGTTCTATTTATTTTGCCTTACCATAACTAACTATACAAAAATAAATTTTAGGGACTTTTAAGGGACTTTTGTTTAATTATTTATTTTTGAAAGTTTCGATGAAAGCACTATAAATATAATTGCTAATTTTTATTTGCTCTATTATCTTTTCATTCTTTTCTTTATTTATATCTACTATCAAATTTTTCGCTTCTTGTAACGCTATTTCCATATCATAAGATTCTTTTATAATTTTATCAACTATATCAATAGATAAATCTAAAGTATTTTTTTGACTTAACGTTAAATTATTATCCATATATAAATCTATAAAATTGCTAAAAAATGCTCTTTTTTCAAAGCTTTCTAACTCCATTTATACCACCCTTTATTTTATCTCCACTATATCTTTTAAATTAACTCTACGTAATATAGTTTCTTCATAAATAAATATTACGGAACTCCTAATTATATATAAGACAAAAAACTTGCTTAATTGTAATATTACACCTACTATTAGATAGAGCCTCCTCTTAAACATCCCATAAAACCTCACTTTATAATTTACATACTTTACTTAAGGGGGAATATTATGTTTAAAATTGAAAGCTTATCAAAAAGAGAACTTTCAGAAGATATATACAGTATGTTAGAAATGACAGAAATAGCGATGGAAGAAAAAAATTATGAAAAAGCTTTAATTATAAAAGAAAAACTATTTGATAGACTAATATATTTAGACAACCTAGATTATGAAAATTTGGGAACTTACTCTTTTAAAAAATACTGCATCGCTATTAATCGTGCTATAGATAAATCTGGTTTGAAATGGCAAGAACATTCCAAAGACCCTTATAAACATTATATTTATAAATTAGATGAAATTAGAATCGAACTAGATTATTATATTGCATTTTCATAAAAACTAACATGCCAATTGATTTAGTTTTGATCTTGTGTGCTCATGCAAAGCTTTCCAGATGTATTTTATCTGAATTTATTAGGGTATTTATTACCTTAATTAAAGGAGACATTATATGAATTTTTTAGTAATACTTATTATATGTGGAATTATAGGCGGTTTAGTAGGGAGGGTTTTAAATTATAAAGCTCCTGATAGTATAGTGGGATGTATAATAGCAAGTTGCGTTGGTGCTGCATTAGGTTATAAGTTTTTGCCTCATTTTGGCCCAATTGTATTTGGTTTTTCAATCTCTCCTGCTTTAATTGGCTCTATTATATTTACTCTTATTATCTCAATAATATTATTAATAATAAAAAAGAAAACTTTAAAAAAAGATAAAATCGAATAGTATTGCTAAAAAATCAATGTGAATTTTATATAGATTATGTCGGAAAGCTTGAGTAGGAACTTATAGGCGAACATAAAAATAACCACCCAGTGACTAGTTGGATGGCTATAATTCGTTATAGAGTAAGGAAATAGTGAATACTCTGGCTATATGATTGATAAACTTGTCAATCACCTGGATAAATATAATAAAACTCCACTTCCCACAGTGGATAAATTGTTGGATTTACTGTTGTTTAATAGAAGAAGTAGGACGGGTTCCTACTCCTATCTACACACTAACACTAATCTATATTATTACAAGTTAATACCCTTATAGATGTTTTGTTATATATATAAATAACCACCCAGTGACATGCTTAGGTGGTTAGATGTGAAAATAAATGTTTCTGCATTTTATATATTGTGGATGCATGTGGATGTATTGTAACATAAAAAAGCAGGGCAGACACTGATACGTGCCTACCCTACTAAGAAAATGTAGTGACAAGAAATCATAGTAATCACTTATTAACTAGACTTATAACGTAGAAAAGACAGACCCGAAAGTCCGTCTAATCTATTGTATGGTTAATAATGATCGTGCCTATAATATACAATAAAAAAGCGCCTCGTAAAGAGACGCTGAATATATTATAAGGCCAATCACAGTGGATTGCGTGGCTTGAAAGCCTACTTATAATTTAACATATTTTTCCATTTAATCAAATTAAAAAAGAGCAGACACGGGACATGTACCTACTCAGTGTGAACTAGAAATACAATCATTGAAAGCGCATTTATATAATAATATAAAAAATACACCCCGTAAAGGGGTGCTGTGAAAACTCAATTTTAAAATGAGATATTATATGGTTGGCATCGTATCAACCATTTATTATATTATTATAAATTTTTAATTATGCAAGTTAATATAAAAAAGACAAGCGCAAAGGCCTGTCTCTTCGTGCTCACATATTTTATTAAACATAAAGGAACGTGAATGTATGTCTAGCTATAAAATACCACTTTCTATAAACTTAATCAAGTTAAAATAAAAAGCATCCTAAAAAGGATGCCTAGGTACATAACAAGAATACAAATTTTAATCTATGCGATGATTTTTTGGGCTATTGATAATGTACTATAAAAAAGACACTCCGTAAAGAGTGTCTAATGTGTTAAAAAATAGAATTGGTGAGTCAATAAATATTCATTGCCTCTATTTGTAATGTAACATATTTTTATTCGTTTAGCTAATAGTTCCCCATAAACTTCCTAATCCTTGATTAGGCGGCGCTACTCTATTCCATGTACGTATTGGTAAATATCTTCTACCATTAAAACTATCATAACCTACCCATACATGCCCATCTTGTAACATCACTCCATCATATTTAATAGACTCACCAGGTTGTAACCACCCACTAATTGCTAAGTTAACAAACGGGCCTATCATGTGCACTGCTATAGGTTCACTACCTACTTTGAACGTAGCTTGTTCAGACATATACCAAGTATTATGTTCATTTTGTTGCCAACCTGTATTAGTTGCAGGTTTGTTGTTACTAGCCGGGTTGTTTATAACTGTGGAGCCTTTAGGAATTTCCCCGTTATAATATTGTTTGATTTGGCTAATGAAATAATCTTTTGTTTTATTAACAATATCTTGTGGTGCTCTTTGTGTTGATGTGTAACCAGCGTGTAGTGCCATTGATCTATGTGGACATTGTGTAGGTGAAAACTCGTTGTGTAATCTAACAGTGTCTCTATTGACCGGTAATTTCCATTTTTTTAACATACGTGCTGCTTCTTGGAATACGGCTTGTTCATTATCTAAAAATGCTTTATCACTCGCTGAAAATGATTGGCATACTTCGAAACTGTAATAGTCTCTATTACCTACTTCGTCTGCTGTAGCCCATGCGATACGACTTTCAGGTAACGCTTGCCAAACAGTATCACCACTAATATAACTATGTGCTATACCGATTGCTAATCTTGAATAAGGTGCGTTTACTAAACTATTGTGGTATTGCATAGCCGAAGAACTTCCTGCATCATTATGAATGACTACGCCTTTAGGTTTATAGCCACGTTTAGGTAATTTATATCCTTTAACTTCATCTCGGTTATATTTTAGTTTCTTCATTTGTTTCTTTGCTTGTTTTTTCTTTTTCTTAGTTGTTTTCTTACTATCAGCTACCTTAGGCACCCAGAAACCAGTACAACCATAGTAATTATCTGTGCGTAGTTTAGGTGGTAAATTAGCTTCATTATTCCAATTTTGTTCTAGAACTTGTACAGTATTAACATTCGCTTTAGCGTAAACAATCCAAATGTGACCATATTTTTCATACCCTGGTGTTCCAAAGTTAGCTACGCCAATTGCGCCAACGGGTGGTACGTAATTAGGTGTATTATCATGCCATGTAAAGTAAGGTTCTAGTTTATTATCCACTGCATCTTTAGCATCACCCCACATTTTTACTTTGTTATCAGTAAACCACAAGACATAATCAATAATTAGATCCATACATTGGGCATTAAATCTTTTATCTGCATCAATAGCACCCGGTTGCATTGGCAAATAGCCTGGTTCTCGATAAGTTAATTTTGTAATTCTATAAGGACTATCTACTGTCCCTTTTTTATAAGCTTTTAATCTGTCGTTAATCTGTTTTTGCGTTTTGCTCAATTTAAATCACTCCTTTATATAAATAAAAAAGCTGACGATATACGCCAGTTCTAATTGTTAACTTTTAGGTAAACCACTATTGCCACCTAATTCATCTTTGTGCTCATTTACAAAATCGTTTTTCAAGTTATCTTTATTTTCATTTTTTGTTGATTTTATTACATTTAATTTTTCTGATATTTCTTTAGGGATTAAGACGCCCATTTCTGCACAATTCTCAACAATGCTCAATCCTTCATTAGCAATATAAAAGAAAATTGTTAATATTAATAAACCGCCATTCAATTCAAGCACTTGGTCAATAATATTTGCTAGGATAACAATAAAGAATATGAATATTTTCCTTGAAAAACCAAACAAGGATTTTCTACTCCATAAGTTTTTATTTTTCACTGCTTTTGCTAAACCACTTAAAACATCAATAGCCATTAGAAGCATTAAAAAATATAATAGTTTTAAATCTCCTGCATAAATAAAGGTATGGAACGCTTCTGTCTCTGTAAATTTCACTGTAACTTCCTCCATATTTCCACCTACTTTCTATAAAATAAAACCACAAGCCTAAGCCTGTGGTTGTTCTGGGTATTTCTCTCCAGTAATTAATGCGTATTCTTCTTTGTCGATTGCACCCTTTTCAACAAACCATTTTATTTGCTCGTTAGTGTAACTCCCCCAACCGTACATGGTCTTGATATCTTCAAATGTCGGAAATAGTAGTTTCATTTTAATTATCCCCCTTTAACTTTTCTAACTCTTGTTTTGTTTTAACAATTTCTTGTGCTAATCTAGCATTTTGTTGTGTAAGTTCAGAAACCATTACGTTTCCTTGAACGATTTGTATTTGCATATTTGCAAACATTTTTCTTAATTCTTCATCTGCGCCAGATAAATTAAAGTTAGGTGTTTCAATAGGTGGAAATGTTTCTGTTTCTTCTTTGTATTCGTTGTTAACTTCAATTTGTCCTTCGTTAAATAAATAGTATCTAGGTTTAAAATTTCTAATAAAGTTGCTCGGTATATTGTCTATTTCAATACCATCTTCAAAACCACCGACAATAGCATAATTAATAATTTCATCATCGCTATTTATCAATATTTGCATCATTTCCACCCCTCAACTTTAGTAATTGTAAACGCATTTTTATCTTTACCAGAAGGTTTTAAGTTTTTATAGTCAAACGCAACGTCATGTCTTATAAAAGGTTTAATCCCGTTTTTTACATTAACAGACGATTCATAAAACTCGACAAGTTGTCCTTCGGCATCAGTTAAATTAAAACGTTGTATTGTTATGTTATCTATCACATTTGAAACCAATACTGGTTCATTAAATGTTCCTCCAGGAAATTTTCCTGATATCATAATTAAACTGTAATTATAAATACTATCTGTTAAGTTGAACTCTGTATTTACACCGTTAGCAGAACCTTCAAATAAAACAGTATGTTGTTTAGAAAGTTGTTCATCAGTATACCGATTAGCATCTGCTAATGTTTCATTAGCGCGCGATTCGGCGGCGTTTTGAGTTTCGATTTCTTCGTCTAGGGGCAGCGAAATTAGTTCTTTCCATCCTCTATCTTGACCATCAGTATGAATGGTGTTTATAAATGTTTTGTTTAAGTAGCTTTGAGTTGCTACTATAGTTTTTTGGCCTCTTGAACCAGTTGTAACATTAACCTCGAAAATACCTGTGTTTCCATCAAGAGGATCATTAACTGCATTCCATGTTTCATAATAACCTGTATCTAAATTTAATAAATCTAATCCTTCTTTAGATATTCTATTTCCATCTTCTTCAGTCAATTTATACTTCTGCCACTCCTTAGACTCCCCTTGAGTAACAACTTCACTATTCAGAACACTCTCTTTAAATGCTTGATGTTTATCATCCATATATTGTTTATCGTCGTCAAATTTACTAGAATACTTACTTGCCTTATTGTTTATTTCTTCTAGTCGTTTGTCTGCTAAATCATTTAAAGCTTTAACACTATCGGCTTTAGCCATCTCAATATCGGTTAAACCTTTTTCTCTAGCTTGTTCTAGTTGCGAAACATAATCCTTTGCATTTGCCATCTTATCTTCAATATCAGTGATACGATTAGCGATAATAGCCTGTAACTCGTCATATTCAACGATATATTGAAGTTTGGTTTCTGCACTGATTTGGCTAACAATTGATTTTTCAATATCGAACGTTACAATTCGTTCAGCTACAGTCACATTAGAATTACCTTTTTCAGATATAAAGACTTGCATTGTAACTGTACCTTCACGTTTTAATATGTCATTAGGAATGTAGTATTCAAAACGCCCATTGATATTTGGTTCAGTAAAATGTAAGGTATCTTTTACAAATGACCCATCATTGTGTTTTAGTGCAATATGTCCAGTGACGTTTTCCGTACTCAATAATAAAGGCTTATTACCTTTTGTTACATTAAATACAAAAACCGCCGAATCTCTATCAGCGGTTGAAAAGGTAACATTTAATTTTGAACGAGGTTGATATCTTGCAGTGTTTTCCATATTGATAATTGAACTTTTATCTAAATTACTCACCATTATTTAACCACCTCACTATTAATGATAAACCAATCTGTTTTATCATCACTGTTTTTATAATTTCTGTACAATATCTCTAAATTATAATCAGATACATTTCTAACAACCCTATGCATATATCCGTTATTTTCTCCTTGTTCGACATGTATTATCCAACCCGCAACTCCTTTTTTACTATTTGGAAAGTCTATCATACGTTTGGAATCTTCAGTCGTCATGTAATAGGTTAGCCCTACAATATTTAAATCAGCTATCCGGTTAATATGTGTAGGTACTCTTTCCCAAAACCCTGCAGTTTTCTGGGTGTAATTCCACGGGCCTATGCCGTTTCTATCTCCTTTACGAGAAACAAAACGTTCGAAAGTCAGCATATTTCTTCCATAACTGTTTCTTATTAACCTTTGCAATACGTCTCCATTAGATTGAGAAGGTTCTACTTGGAAAAACCAACCAGCATCTCTTTGTTTTTTATCTAAAGGGAAGTCATCTATATTTTTTATATGATTCGTATATAAATAATAGTATCCTGGTGTAGTGATAGTAGATAATAGCCTCATATTTTCTGGATCTACAGGTAATGGTTTTACACGCCCTCCCGTATCAGTTAATGGGGTAGGAATGCCACGTGAATGTAATTGATCTAGTACACCACGCTGAGCAACACCATAAATTTTATGAGTTCTATTGCCTGAACCACCTACTGAAAAACCTATTAACAGTGCTTTTCTATTTTCGTCATCGTAATATATTTGTAAACCTTCTGGTTCTGAAAAATTACCTGGTACAATACCACCATCACCACCGTAATTTATTTTAACTTGATATTTTTGTTTACCTGTTTCTAAATCATAAGTTGTTAAATAATTATCAGTTTTAATACTCGATGTACCAGTTGTCCAGTATAATGTATCTTCATCAAATCCAACACCTTGCATAGGTTGGGTTGGGTTAGTTAAATTTAATGGTAAATCTATTTTATATAACACCTTGTTAATTCTCTTATCGATATCATCTAAATCTCTAATCTCTACATAATTTCGAGATTGCCTAGTTTCCCACTCGCTACTAGGATATTCAACTCTGTATAAAATTTTGTTTTCCACTTCGTTAATAACTGGTGTGATATACGGTAACTCTGGGTGGCCCGTGAATACTTCTTCCATACCATATGTGCCATAAGCCATTTCTACATTAGGTGTATATTTAAATCGTACAACTTTATGTTTACCTTCACTATCAACAATGTGAGAATATATCCATAATTCATCATTTATATATCGATAACCGTTATGTGTTCCATGTCCTCCATTTAAAATCAAACTACTATCAATGTATTCTCCGTTAGGTTTTAACCGAGTTAACATATAATCTGCACCTTGTGCTTGAGTCATATAAATAATACCTGTTCGTTTATCAAACCAAAAATGTTGCATAACCGCGTTTGTTAAAGGGCTTAAATCAGTGGCATATAAAAACTCTTGTTTGTTCGGTTCAAATCTATATTCAGCATCTAGTATCGTTTTTTTAGCTTTTTCTACTTCTTCTATTGTTTCTTCTTTATCAATTTTTGTTCTTTCTTCCCATTTGATTAGGTGCTCTTTTAACGTAGGGAAATGATTACCAAAAATATCCACTCTCGCTTGTACAATTTCATTTGCACTGTTGTTTCTGGGCGCTACGACCAAACGATCAATTTGTGTCTGTAAGTCCTCGAATGTTTCTTTTGATGTTCTAGCACCATGTTTGATTTGTGAAGAAGTATGAGCGTTCTTCTCGTCTGTTCGATGATAGTGAAAATCATCTTTGATATAGTTTATGTTTTCTATAATATATTTAAAATTACTAACCATCATACGTCTATATTCTTGGCCTAAGTCAATTGGAAAATTAAGATAATACATTGCCATCCCCCTTTTCTAAGTTTTCTATTTTTTGATCTAATTCATACACTCTATTCAATAAATAATAGTTATCATTTTCTAATTGTGTTATTCTATCGTTCAAATTTTCCGGTAAACCTATAACATAATCAGCGTGGGCTACAGGTATAAAAGTATTTCCTTCTTCATCTTCTAAATATCTAACTTCTGCTTCGTTATTTTTAATCTCTTTTGAATATCTAACTAATTCACTCACCAATTAAAACACTCCCTACAGAATCTGAATAATTACTTGTAGATACAATTTGATTTGTTCTTCTTGCTCGTTCACTTATAACAAAATTATTCATATTTTTGATTTTCATACTTTCTTGTAATTGAATTTTTAATATATCTTTGCTGGCATTGCTAAATTCAACTTCAACTGGTTTAGGGACAATCGGATGCGATTCAGTTATTTTGACCACTTTTAACTCCACGTTGTAACCCATCGGTTTGTGAATAAAACGAACTAAACTATTTTCTTTGATATCGCCACTCTGGATATAGTGTTTATCTTCAACACTTCCTAAATAATTAGTAGCGATTTCCACAACTGGTTCATCTTGTAATTCATTTACCAATGTATTCATTAAATCATCGTAATTTAATGCTTCGTCATCATAAACTGTAGCTGCTTCTAAATGCCCAAAGGATTCATAATTAGGTGATTTATAAGTCGCTTTAGTGTGATACACATCTTCACCTTTTAACACTGCTGTTAAATTTAATACAGTGGATTTACTTGTCCCAACATACATACAAGGCGCTGACTTTTTATAGTCAACGCCACTTTTAGCTTTTTTAAATACTGCTTTAAATGTATGCTTACCTTTACTTAAACCACTTGCTATAATTATTTTTTCTGTTTCCGCATTTTTGCTATAACATTCAAATTCGCCCTTGCTTTGATTATCGATGAATACTTCTAATACGCCACCTTTAGACATTTTCTTTAAAGTCCATTCAAGACGTTCATTTCCCCATTTACACTCAAATTCTTTAGTATAACTTGCACCTATCTTTTCGGTTCTCCAAGTACCTTCTTTAATAAAACTACCAGAATATGTTAAATCTTTAGGTTTGATGGGACTATAATTGTTTGTCTCTGTTTTAGTTTTCTTTTTACCAAAACCTCGAATAATAGTTTTTAGATCAACTGTGTTTATCGTTACTTGCGCATCGTCATTATTATACTTATATATAATAGGCTCATCTGAACGTTCATAAAACGTTTCTTCATCATAAATATAAATTGTTTTGTTGTCTGCAAAGTAAATGTAACCGAATAATTCAGCACCTTCCACAAGTGCCTCTAAACCATTCTTTCCACCTAATTCATCTAGAGGCATACGTTTGTTAAATGTACCAACGAGTTTATACTTAAAGCCTATTTTATTTCCTTTGAAAATGTGGTTAATATATTCCTCTACTGTATAATTAGGTTTATTTTTTTCATCTTCATCAGTATTCAATTCTTCATTTTCTAAATCTTTATCTATATAGTGATGTTGAAAGTCCATAAATATATGTTTGGCTTCTACTTCGTTCTTTAATACAACCCCATCATAAATAGGTTTTGTACTTTTAATAACATAGTATTGATCCTTCCATAACAACAACATTTCATTTGTAATTATATCGAAGATATCAGCATTTTCGGTAGATTTGAAGATAGTGAAACTAATTGATCTATCGTTATTTTTTTCATACTCATATTTAAAAGATTCATAATCTAAATCTGTAAGTATTTCTCCGAATTGTTGCTTTCTATTTGTCAAAATTAATGAATCCACATAATCACCTACCTATAAATAAAGTTGAAACTCCATTTAGTTTCAACCGATTTAATACTATCGTCTTCAATTTTGATGGTGTTATATCCTGGTGCTAGTGTAATCCATTGCCAATTTGTATCAATGCCAACTCTGTTACCATCTAATAAAGGGTGAACGCCTTGTATTGTTAATGTTTTACTTGGTGTTAGTGGCTTCTTATAAACAAATTTATCTTCTGTTGTTAGATTTCGAATAGTAATACCTTGAGGCGCATCTGCTTTAATTTGAATTTGTAATTTATGTCTTAATAAAGGGTCTATCGTATCTGATGAGCCATTGTATATATCGAAATAATCACTAGTGTGTGTATACTTAATAGAATCGTCAGCTCGAGCAACTGCTTCAAATTGCCAATCACCACTTGATAAACTAAATTGACTTGTGTCTTTTAATGATTCAGCGTAACCATCTTTAACACTAAAGGTCATCTCAAAACGAGCCATTGAAAAATCTGCATAATCAGGATTTACATCTGGATTGTTCACTTTAAACTTTATACCTGGATTATCAGAAGTTACTATATAATAAGGTTTTCTTTTGAAAAATATACTTCGTAATTTGAGCTCCATTAAGTTAATATCTACATCATCTAAGCCATCTAAACCAAATTTAACTATTAAATTAAAAGGAGCGAATGATACTGCACCTGGCAGCTCTCCATCCACTCCTTTTATAGTTACATTATCTTCAACCACTACAGGATAAGAGGTTTTAGATTCAAGAAAAATAAAATCATTTATATATTCATTAATATCTTTACTTCCATCTTCATTAATTATTTTTAACCATCTACCATCTATCATTAGTAACCCCCTTGAGTATAACTAGCCATTCTTAGGTCCTCTCCTAAAATTTGAGAAATGATATTCGCTGCATCTTTAGGTGAACCTTGTTTTTGATTACTTAACAGTTTAATAATTGTCTGTGTAAGTTTATTGTTTTGATCATTCACTCTTACAAGCTGACTTAACATTTTCTCAATTGTTGAATTGTCATTATTAACTGTTACATTGGCTGAACCATTATCCATACCAATGTACTTCATAGCTTGTTCTATTAAACCAACAGCTCTTGTTCTCTTCGTATGATGAAGAGGAATAATAGCTTCCGGTCTATTTTTCTCACCAATTTCAGCTACTTGATGTTTATTAACAAAGCCACCGTTTTCATATTTTCTTGGACCTGTTGGTGACCAACCACCATTCGGGTTGAATTGTGTTCGCCAATTCTTGTTGTTAAAGAAAGCGAGTAATTGATCGTAACCATTTTTAATATTGCCATGACCTTTAACTTTATAATTGTTAAATGTGCTAGGCACATATTGAAGTAGTCCTTGAGCTCTATTGGCACCGTAGTTACCATCTTTTAAAGCAGTACTTTGAACTGCGCCTGCGTTACCACTAGATTCTGCATTGATTAACGAAATAATATTATTTAAGTCGTTACCTCTTAACTTAACATTCATTTGTTTAGCTGCTTTTTTAATATCGCCGGACCATTGTTTAGCTGATTTGTTTGTAGATCTTAAACTCTTCAACCAATTCATAGGATTAATTGCCGTCTCATTAGAAGGATAACCTTTCATACGCTGAATGTGTAGGTGAGGTGTAGTAGAGTTACCTGTGTTACCAGATAAACCGATCACATCTCCTGCATTTACTCTTTGACCTTTTTTAGCAATGACTTTACTCATATGCATGTACCATTGGAACCACTTACCACCAGGCTCATCAAGTGTAATTTGGTTACCACCGCCACCGGCAACTGGTCCTGCTTGTGATATCTTACCTGCTGTTAGTGCTCTTATTTTTGTGCCTGTTGGCATACCAAAGTCTATACCATAGTGCTTACCACCATTAAACATTAAGCCACCTGTATAGTTACCGAATGTTTGAAGGATGTTATCCCATGGTAACCAACCAGCATCACCGTCCCCACCTTCAGCTTCTGTGAACCAATCTTTAACTTTTTCTACTAATGAAGATTTTAAGTTTTTATAAGCTGCTTTAACTAAATTAACGGTAGCATTATCACCACCGCCAAAGTTAATGCCCATACTATCCATGACTTTGTTGACTAATTTACCAGGATGTTTAACATAGTCCCAAACATCTCCTATTTTATCGCCCATCCATGATGCGCCGTCTTTAACTTTTTCTAAGCCTTTACTTCCTAAGTCTTTAACAGTATCTTTGGCGTCGCTACCTGCTTTTTTCACGCTATGGTAGCCATCAGATATTTTGTTACCCATATTTTTACCTGCTTTAGCTGTACCATCAAGCAAACTATCGTACCAACGTTTACTCCCTTTAGAAAAGCGAGGTATTTGAACACCTGTACCTGTTGATAAACGTTTTGGTATAATACCTTGCTCTTGAAGCTTATGTGTGTGTTTAGCGTTAATAACGCCATCGCCTTTATTTAAACCAACAATCGTATTTTTACCTTTTGGCGCATCAATTGAACCATCTTTACGTTGAATTAACTCTTGTGTCCGTCCGCCCGGTCCATTACCTGGTCCTTTATCGTTAACCATTGCAACCGTAGGTTGTCTTAACCCACCGTTTGAATCAGTTGCTAACGATGATCCATCATAAGTACCTGTAGCTAAATGGGGTATTTTTTTTATAAGTTCGTTTTTACCCGTAATGGCTTTTGATATCTTATTAACGCCGCCAATCATACCATTCAAACCATCTACAGCTTTGTTGGCAACAGTTTTACCTAAATTGCTTGCGGCTTTACCCATATCGGCACCAATGTCTTTAATCCATTGTAGTGTATCGCCCAGCCATTTTTTGAATCCTTTATAAACAGATTCTGCTTTCTTCCAACCTTCACCAGCAATATTACCAAAACTTGTTTTGGCTTTACCCCACATGTTACTCAAGTTAGTTTTAACAGAACCATAAGCTTGACCGAAATATTTACTTGTGCCTTTCCACAAGGACTTGGATTTATCCCAGGCTGTGCTTGCTGCACCACTGAATTTACCTTTCGCTTGGTTATAAATACCTGTGACTTTGGTTTTGGCTTTCTCATATGTTTCCCCGAACCATTTTTTGGTGCCATTGTAAACTGATTTAGATTTATCCCAGACTTTACCTGCAGCTTCTGTAAAATTATCGCGTGTTTTATTATAAACTCCTGTAACTTTATCTTTTGCTGAATTGTAAGTATCACCAAACCATTTAGATGTATTTTTCCAAATACCTTTTGTTTTAGCTGTCGCAATACCTTTAGCTTCTTCGAGTTTATCACGGGTTGAACCTTTCACATTCTCCCAGGTATCAGACACGCCTTTAGTCACTTTGCCCCAAATATCGCCGGCTGTATCCCATGCTGAATACCAACCATTTTTGAATGATTGTTGGATATTTCGGCCTTTTTCACTAAACCAACCCTTGGTATTCTCCCAAGTTTCACCTAGTTTATTTGTAATCGATGACCACAAATTGCCGCCTGTTTCAAGGGCAGAGTTCCAACCTAACTTGATGTTCGACCATATATTTTGGCCTTTTTGGGAGAACCATTCTTTGGTTTCCTCCCACTTTTCACCGAGCCAACTTGTCAATGAAGACCAAAGATTGCCTCCAATTTCAAGCGCGTCATTCCAACCTGTTTTAATATTGGACCAGATATTATGGCCTTTTTGAGAAAACCATTCTTTCGTGTCTTCCCATTTTTCACCAAGCCAACCAGTTAAAGAGGACCAGAGATTGCCACCTGTCTCTAAAGCGTTGTCCCAGCCAGTTTTAATGCCAGACCAGATGTGGCCGCCTTTTTCTGAGAACCATTCTTTCGTGCTTTCCCACTTCTCAGATAACCAACCTGTTAAAGATTGCCACAAATCACCACCCGTTTCAATCGCTGTATTCCAACCATTTTTCAAACTGGACCAGAGATTGCTTCCTTTTTCAACAAACCAACCAGAAGCATTTTCGTAAGTTTCACCTAACCAGCCAGTTAAAGAGTTCCAAAGATCTCCGCCAGCTCCTATAGCAATGTTCCAACCTTCTTGAAGGGCATCCCAGAATTCTTGACCTTGTTCAGAGAACCAACCAGTGATAGTATCAAAACCACTCTTAATATCTTCGCCAGCTTCAGAAATATTTTCTTTCCAAGAAGAAACGGCATCGCCAATATCTTCACCTATCGCTTTAAATGGGGTAGCAATCCATTCACCGATGTTCTCAAACCAGCCATTAACAAGCTCTTTCCAATCCGTTTCTGTAAAGAAATCTTCAACTTTGCCCCAGCCTTTTTTGAAAGCTCCAATAAGTTCATCGGTTTGATTGCCTATCCAAGTGCCAATTCCAGAAGCTTGTGAACCTACATCTTGCCAAAAACTATTCCAATCATCTTTTATAAAGCTTTTAGTTTTTTTATACCATTTTTCTGAATTAGAATAAACATGGCCACTAGATAAATTTACTTCGTCTGCTATATCTTTATTATTTTTTCTAACTGATTTACGTATATCACCAGTTTTTCCCTCAGCAGTATCTATCGCATCATCATAAGCATCTTCGATTTCTCTAACTCGCTTATCGTGTTCTTTTTGATCAATCTCGCCATAAGCAAGTAAATCATCAGCTTGAACAACATCATCTTCACGTTGTTTTTTAGCTTCTTTTTTAGCTTTTTTCTCTGCTTTGACTGCATCTTTAATAGCCTCACTTGCTTGTTGTGTATCAATAGCACCTGTGTTAGCGTTCATTCTTGATAAAATAGCTTGTTGCTCTTTTTGTCCTTTCGCAATACTTTCGGTTGTGATACGATTACGTTCATCCAATTTAGCTTTTAGGTCTTTCTCTTCTTGAGCTGTAAGTTTCCCGTCGTTAAATTGTTTTAGTTCTAATTCTTCGATTTCTTGGTTTAGCTCTTCAAGTCGTTTGACTTTTTCATCAGAAGCCTCTTGGTTCTTGTCAATCATGTCTTGTTTTTCTTGAGCTGTAAAGGCTTCACTGTTTTCAAGCATATTATTCAATTCATCAGATACTTTTTTATTGCGTTTTTGAACTTGTTTTAAAGCTTCTTCTCCAGCTTTTTGAACTGATATTTCAAGTTTTTCACGCATATCGTCTGTAATTTTGCCGTGGTTTAGTTTAATATCTGATAACACACGCGTTGTATCTTCTGAATACTTCACATATTTACCAAGTGCTTTTTCAGTTTCTTTAGAGACGCCTTTGCCTAATACTTTTGTTGTATCAGTGGCTTTATCAGAAGCTGTTCCTACTTTTTTCATAAAACTTTCAAAACTATTACCAGCTCTTTTAAGCAAATCATCGTCGTCTAAATCTTCATAACCTTTTTTAAAATTTGTAAAGAAATCATCTTTAACAGTTTTGCCCGTTTGGGAAAACCAACCACCTAACTTTTTAAGTTGATCAATGGTACCATCAGCAAATGTTTTAATAGTATCTCCTATGCCATTTACTCCGTCTCTAAACCATCCTATTTTGTCATACGCTTTTTTAAATACTGAACCTAATAACGTTATTGCAGTAAGTGCTATCCCTATAGGTCCTGTGGCAAATTTTAAGACACCTTTTCCTAAAACTTTGATACTTCCACCTAAAAATTGTGACGCTTGTCCTAACAGACCAAGTTTACCATTAGCTTTACCTGCAGATTTTCCAAAGAAGCTAAACATACCAGCTGAACCTTTTGCACTTCTACCTGATGTAATTATAGAAGTTGCAGCACCTTTATTTGCAGCAGCATTTATTGCAGCTTCTGCTGAATTTTCTGCCATTCTTCTATTTAAATGAGCATAACCAGATGTAGCACCTTGAACTGCTCTTAATAATAGACCGACTCCTAAAGTAACTGGACCGATTGCTGCAGTTAATCCCATAAGTCCTGCTATTGCAACTTTTGCTCCTTTAGGTAATTTGTTTAAAAAATCCACGCCAGATTTCAAACCACTTACCATTCCAGATAAGGCAGGTTGGATGGTTTCAAATATTGATAAACCAAGTTCTTCTGCCGCCGAACGAAGTTCTCTTAAACTACCGCCTAAACCTTTTTCCATCGTTTTAGACATTTCTTTCGCTGAACCTTCACTACCATCAATTGCCTTACTTAACTTCTTATAGTCCTTTTCAGAAGCATTAACAATAGCCAAAGCTCCACTCATAGCCTCTTTACCAAATATAGTACTTGCAGCAGCAGCTTGTTGGTCTTTAGATAATCCGCCTAATTTTTCTCTTAGTTGTCCCATTACGTCGCGCATAGGCAGCATTTCTCCGCTACTATCAGTTATAGAAATACCAAGTTCTTCCATTTTTTCTTTCATAGCTTTAGTAGGTTTAGCTAGATTAGTAAACATTGTACGGAGTGCTGTACCAGCTTTTTGACCTTTCACACCAGCATTACTCATTAAACCAATTGCTACAGAAGTATCTTCAATACTGTATCCTAAAGCGCCAGCTACTGGGGCAGCATATTTAAATCCTTCACCCATCATTTGAACATTTGTGTTTGCATTTGCACTAGAAGAAGCTAACACATCTGCAAAATGCCCACTATCTTTTGCTTCAAGTCCAAAAGCTGTTAAACCATCTGTAACAATATCTGAAACTGCACCTAATTCTTCACCAGATGCAGCAGCTAAATTCATAATGCCCGGTAAACCTTTAATCATATCTTGCGACTTCCAACCCGCCATTGCCATGTAATTCATAGCTTCAGCGCTATCAGAGGCACTAAATTTAGTAGTAGCTCCCATTTCACGGGCCTTTGCTTTTAAGGCATCTAAGTCTTTACCAGTAGCTCCTGAAATAGCTTGAACTTTTCGCATACCATCGTCGAATTCGACACCAAGTTTACTTGCATATCCCATAGCGCCTACAATAGGTGTAGTTACATACATAGACATATTACGGCCTACATTACGCATACCTTGAGACATTCTTCCGAATTTATCTGACATTTTTTCTAAATGATCTTCATTTTTGGTGAACGTACTATTCGCAATCATTTGTTCTTTATTGAATTTTTTAAACTCTTGTTTTGTTTGGTCTATACTTCTTTCAAGATTATTCATCGCTGTTTTTTCTTTATTAACAGCTTTTTCTGCATTTGCAACATTCTTTGGATAATCTTTAATAGTTTTAGAAAGTTTTCTATGTTCTTGTTCTGCTTTTTTAACTGCATTATTGGATTGATTATATGATGCTTTAACTTTTTTATTTTCTTCCTCAATGAGTTTATAAGATTGTCGTAGTTTTTTTACATTAGCTGTTTCTTCTTTATGGCTGGCAATTAATTTACGATGCACTTCTCTTTGTTGTTTAGTGGCATTAGAAGCTTGTTTAATTTGTTCAGTGGAAGCTTTTCCTGAATTTCTCAACCTTTGTTCTGCGTTTCTTAATTCATCTAGTTTTAGTTTAGCTTTAGTTTTTTCAGCATTTAATTGAGATTGTTTAGTTTTAGCTTTTTGAAGTTCATTATCTGATTTTTTTAATTCTTGATTGGATTTACGTAAAGCATCATCATATTTTTTATGAGCATTAGCTAATTCTTTCACTTTTTGTTCTTGTTGTTTAATACTTCCTGTAGCTTTTTCGTATGAATCTTTAACATTTTTTAACTCAGTTTTAGCTTGATCATACAAACGTTTTTGAAGTTTCATTTTATTGTTTAAGCCATCTAAGCGAGTTTGATATTTTTGAGCAGACTGTTCAGTTTTTCCAAACGCAGACATATTTGCTTTTATTTCTGAATTCATTACGCCCATTTGTCTTCTAAACCCTCTCATGCCTTCTTCAACGCCAGAGTTATCCATCGTATTCTTAATCGTTAAGCCATCTATATTGTCCATTTAAAATCCTCCTTTCTAGCCAAATAGTTTGGCCAAGTTTCTACCAGTAATTACTTCTTGCTCTTCTTTTTGTTTTTCTTTTTTGTCATCACCATTTAAAATGTCTAACAATTGAAAATACGGTTGTTCCTTAACTTCTGTTAAAGTCCAACCGTATGTTTCCATGCAAAACCTCTGTATTTTCTTAATATTTGATAAAAGCTCTTTTATTGAGACTGGCTTTCTTTCTTTCCCTCTTGCTGTCCTTCATTTTCTTCACTTTCTCCATCTTCTCCGCTGATTTCTTGAAACACTTCCTCTAATGCTTTTGAGTATTGTTTTGTCCCCATATTGTTTAAAATGTCTTCTTCGGTTAAACCTTGTTCAGAGAATAAACTCACAAAAAATTCACGTTCCATTTGACGCATTTTTTTCACATTTGGTTCATCTTTCTTTGCTTCTAATTCTCTTTTTTCCATCCACGCATAAAAATTTTCTGCTTCTCCCATAGTGATTAGCTCTTTTGAATAGCTTTCTTTCTTACCAGTTTTTTGATTTTTAATTTCAAATTTAATCATGTTTAATTACTCCTTTAATTTTTATTTGCAAATAAAAAGAGGGCATATAGCCCTCAATAGTAGTTATTCTTCTGGTTCTTCTGGCTCATATTCTGTGACAGTTACTGAACATTTAGCAGTTTTACTACCATCCTCCGTGGTAACTGTTATATCTGTAGTGCCTGCTTTAACAGCTGTAATTTTGCCATTGCTGTCCACAGTAGCTACTGCATCATCTGATGATATATAAGTTACTTTTTTGTTAGTAGCAGTAGATGGTGAAACTGTCGCGTTCAACGTTTCATTCGCACCTACTTCTAAACTTGTACTTTCTTTGTTTAACTTCACACCTGTTACTGCAATTGGTTTTGTTTTAAATGCTGGAACATCTACTTTCTCTGATTCTTCATTTTCATTTTTACGTGATACTTGGTAAGTACCTTTTGGGTAATCAGTGTTTGCATCTAAACTGTTGATAGTCAATTCTGCTTTACCTTCAACATATTCTTCACTCTTAACGAGTTCTTCATCTTTATACAGGTTTAATGTATCTGCCATCACACATCACTCCATCTAATAGTAATTTGATGCTCTCCTAAAGGAAAATCCTTCATATCATCTGATAATCTTTCGTAAGTGTATATTGCAGTTTCATTTCCTCTTGCATTTACTGCAGCTTTTATCATTTCCATTAAAATAATAGAATCTCTACCACGTTGAGTGTGAGGTATAATCGTTTCATTTTTTCCCAGTTTTAATGTATCTGCCATACTTTCACCTTCTTTTTTTGAAATATAAAAACCCCTATTGAGCAGAGATAGTAGCTGACTTGCTGTTAGCTGTTATCTCTACCGTTTGGGGAATATTAGGGTGTTTCTTCTTCTGGTTTGTTTTCTGAATATCCTGGGAAAACTAAGTCGAAGAATTCATCTGATCCTTTTTCACCTATGTGATACCCAACAATCCTTGAACGTTCTTCAATCTTACGTGACATCCAATCACCGTTTAGTTTTTGTGGTTCTGGTGCTTCTTCTTCTTGTTCTTTTGTTTTCCATTCAATAGCATCTAAACTTAATGTTCCTTTAACTAACGCACAATATACTGGATCTCCTGTTAATACATCTTCTGATTCTCCAATCATAGCAACATAGGGTGCTCTAGTATCGTCGCCAATCCATGAACTACCATTATCATCTTTATCTCTACCTAATACAGTATCTAAATCATCATCAGGCACATTAAATAAATCTAATTCTGATTGAACTTCATTAGTACCTTGTTTTTTCATCCATACGCGTTTGTTTGATGCCCACATATCAACCATCTCAGGCGCTAAACCAGAAATATTAAGATTAACTGTACCGCCGTTTTCATCTTCCCATACCATTTTCTTTTTGATTTTGTCTTCGCCTTGTTCAAATACACCTACATGAATTTTCTTAAATCCTGCTACTTGTCCCATATTTTTTCCTCCTTAAAATTAAAAGAACGTATCTATTCGACACGTTCGCCTTTGTAATATTGATTTTTAGGTATACCTTTATATCTTCGTGACATAACATACCTTCTAGTCTTTTCGAAATATTTGTCTAACTCTGTTGAAACTTGTTTCATATTTTTTTGCCACATAAGATAACGAATGCGTTTAGTAATATCAATTGTTTCTTGATGATTATATGTTTCTACGTCTATTTGAAGTAAATAGGTTTCTGATAAATATTTGTCTGAAACATATGAACTTGGTTTATCATATACTGGCGTTAAAACAATAAATGGCCCACTCGTATCATCGACTTCTGTTAGTTCATAATTATAAATCCTATTATTAATTAGTGAATTGATAATAGAATCATTACTTATAATTTTCGACACGTATTTTAAAATATCCATTATTTTGTCATCTCTCTTCTAATAATAGAACGATATTTCAACTCACCAGCTTCTAATGTTTTGGCAATCACAGCATAACCTTTTGGAGTGTATTTTTTACCATCTCGTGTATAACCATGTTCGTTAAGATGAATAATGTTTTTACGATTTTTAGGACCTTCCCAATAAATCATTACTCGCCTTTTACCTGATATTGTTTTAGGTACGCCTCTTTGCATTTCATTGATAGACTCACCAGTGTCTCTAAATTCTTCAAATTGATATTTTAATTCATCTTTTACAAAGTCAGCTGCAGCAATTAAAGCCCTATCTGATTTTTCTTCCATAGCTTTTTTGCCGTATTTCATTTCCAGTTTTTTCATTACCTCTGGTATACCTTCTAATTTAACATCATATATACCATTTACTTTAGGTCTACTCATTTTCGCCAACCACCACCGTAATATAACCTGCCATAGGTTTATCAAACCTAATATCATAAATATTAAACAACTGATTCTCAAAGCGATAATCTTTTACTTTTATTGTGTGATTATACTTAGGGATAAACTGACGCTTTGCATCTCTCATAATAAAAGTAAAACCTTGTTCTTTGTCATTTGTTGATAAAATCTTTCTATCTTTGATCGAATTATTATATTTTTCTACTTTACAACAATATAATTCCTGGTTTTCTAAATCGCTTGGGTATGGTCCAGTTTTAACTTGCCCATAAAAACATAAATAAGTTTTAAAATTTTTAAAGTTCAATTTAATCACCAATCTTTCAATTTAAGAATAAAAGATTGTAATGCATTATCATTAAACCCTTTGCCTTCTCTTTCATATTCAACGTAACCTCTAGTTTCATAATCTCTACTAACAATATAATTAATAGCTTGTCGATATAGAGGGTATTCATTGCTATCTTTATCGTAAAAAGGGACACCACTTAAATATAATTCTGTTTTCGCAGCGTCCACTAAGTTTTCAATAAATTCATCTTCAATGTCAAAGTCTATATTCAACCATTTTTTCACTGAATTTATTTCTTCTTTATTCATTTAAACACCCCTATTCAGTGTAAATAGAAGCAGATTTAGCATTTGTTTCTACTTTAACCTTTTGGGGTGGCTTAGGGTGTTTCTTCTTCTACATTAGCAATACGGAAAGCACTATCTAACGTACGTTGTTGATCATACCAAGCAGTTAAAACGAATAGATATTCGCCTTTTTTCACATCTTTATCTGTATCAAACGTTGTACCATTGTAGTTAATACCAAAGTAATTGAAATCTCCTATTACTGGTTTAACTGCTGCATCAGTAAATACAATTGGTTTACCAAATATTTTTTCAGCAGGAGCGTCAAAGAAATTAGTAGTACCGTTAGATAAAATATCAATAATTTTAATATAATCTGCATATCTCATATAAATCACTGAGTTATCACGATAATCTTCATGTAAATCAGCTAAGGCATTAATGATAGCTTTGTACATATTTGAACCAGTCACTTCTTTTACACTTCCATTATAAAATGACATATGTTCAATTCCAGATTTAGGGCTAGCAGCAAAAGCGTCTCTACGTTCTTTATCGGCTAATCCTGAACGTAAAGCATTCTCTACCCAACTAACTAATTCAACATCTGAACCATGAATTACAGTATCAGAAACTGCAGCAAATACTTTAAATTTGTATGTTTCGAATTTAACTGTATCACCTTTTAGTTCCATTTCTTTAGCTGTTTCTGTATCTGTAATAAAATCATCGTCATCCAGTGTGTATGAGATACGAGGAATTTCTAATCCCTTAATATTTGTTAGACGCGCTTTTTCTCGCAACTGATTTCGAGCGAAAGGTTCTGAAACTAACTCTTTTGATAATGTAGTAGGTAAGAATTTGTCTCCACCTGTATCATTATCAGTTGGTAACGCATGCAATAAACGTTGTGCTTGTTCAGAAGGTTTACTGTATTCTTTTGGATTTAAGGCATGACGGTAAAATTCAGCTTTCGCTTTAATAATTTGATTTTCTTCATTTAATGACTGATATGCGTTTGTTTTATCTTTGAATTTACTTTGTTCTTTTTGTTCAATCTCTTTTACTTGAGATTCTACGATATCGTAACGTTGTTGTAATCCTGCTTTTTCTTCTTTTAATTGATTAACACTTTCCATATCAACATTCGGATTACTTGCCTTTTGACTTAATTCGTTATTTTTATCTTTTAGTTGTTCACCAATCATACCTAACGATTGTTTAAGTTCATATAATGTAGTCATATGTTATTCCTCCTAGAAATTGTATATTGTTTTTAAACTTTTACATTCTTTAATGATTTGTTCCCTTGCTTCTTTTTCCTCTGGTGACATAGTGTTTTTAGGTGTTTCAACCGTTTCTTTAATACCTTCAACATTAGTTATTTTGTCCACGTCTTTTTCTATATTTTCAGGAACGTGTTTAAATGTTTGATATATATCATTCGAAATACTAGCAGCTATTTCGCTAGCACCTAACATTTCATCCGCTAAACCCTTTTCTAATGCTTCATCTGCCGTTAACCATGTTTCGGCTTCAAGCATTTGTTTTAACTCATTTTCTGATAAATTGGTTGCTTTATCTAAATAGGCGCTGTTACTAGATTGATCTGTTTTATCTAATAATTCAGCTGTCTCTCTTAAATCTTTCGAATTACCAATTGTCATAACCCATGAATTATGAATCATCATCAAACTGTTTTTGTGCATAAAAATAGTGTCACCGCTCATTGCGATAACACTTGCAATTGATGCTGCTAGAGCATCTACATATATATTCACTTTTGCTTTATGCATTTTTAACATGTTATAAATCGCATGTCCTTCAAATACGTTTCCACCAGCTGAGTTAATATGAACATCTATTTCTGAAACATTATCTAATTGATCTAACTCTTTTTTGAAATCAATGGATGTTACATCTGTTTCATCCCATTTATTAGATACAATATCTCCATAAATGTATATTTCACCTTTATTCTCCGCCTTTTTCTTCATCTGAAAGTAAGTTTTTTTCTTGTTCATTACTGTCACCTCCTTTCAATGTGTGTCTTTGTTCTGGAGGTGTATCAATTGGATATAAATCTCCGCTAATTAACGGAGTATCACCACCTTCAACAGGAGGTAAATCTTCCCATAATCGAATGTCGTTAACTGTATAATAGCCACTACGCACAGCTTTAAAGTAAACTTCTGCTTGTGTTTTACTATCTGCACGTAAGAACGATTTAACATTAAATTTGAAGTAATACCCCATAGTCCGTCTATACTTAGTTAATAATTTTCGGTTAAATTCTTCTTCATACTGCTTAATAATTGGTAGTAAAGTGTGTTGTAAATAGTAACGGTCAAGTTCTTCATTTGAGTTAAATGTTATTGCATTATTTGCATTCAAAAACACCGATGGTATTTGAAACACATTTGCAATACGTTCACGTGTTAAATTTTCTGTAGCTACAATGTCCTCAGATACATATTTTTTATCTAGTGGATCAATTTCAACGCCTGGTTCTTGAAATAAAACGCCGCCATTTTCTTCATAAAAATCTTTGAAGTTTTGAACGACTGATTTTCTCTTGTCATCTGATACATTCGTACCATATTTAAGCACAAAGGATTCTGGTTTCTCCATCTCTTTTAAATTAAAATTTCGAATAGCATTGTCAAAATCAGTAGTATTCTTTAAGACATCTACTGGGCTAATTCCTTGTACCATATTCGAACCAACAATGTGTTTGAAATGCATCATGTCTGTATTGTGAACAATTAATTTATTATCTGTTGCTGCGTGAATACTGTAATAAATGTCTTTCGATGTACTCTCAATTAATATTTCAACGACATCCGGGTTGATTAAATAAAGCCTGTTAGGTTGATGATATATATCACGTTCAATTAATACATATGCATTTCCTTTTTCATTACGACACGTTTCAATTTGATTAATAAAGTCAAAACTACTAATTGAGCCATTAGGACTATCTGTAATAAGTAATGAAATGTCATTGGTTACTATCTCATAATTTTTATAGAGCTTTATAGGTATACTCGCCATTGAATTCGATAATTTAGTGATAGCTGCAAATATTGTTTCATTAGTTTCTAAAGTGTTACTGATAACACCCCAAAAGTTTTTATTACGCCAGGGTGAAAAATCATAAAGTTTTTCCTTGCTTTGATCTACCCAATTATCTATCAATTTTTGTTTAACTTTACTAATTATATTTTGTTTAGCGATTGTCTTCACCTCCTAGCTCAGAAGTTCTTTCATACTAATAAATTCAATATTGCCATTGCCAGCGTCTGTTACAACTTTATTCATGATGTCTGTGTACGTATTTAATAACGCTGCAAAACCATCAATTTTACGATAGCGATTTTGTTTTGTTGGTAACCAATTATCATTACGGTCTTTAGTTAACTGAACATTATTGATATACCAACGCATCATCGGATTATTATTAAAAATAACTTTGCCATCTAAAAATAATTCATTTAAATCTTTTAATGCGGGGCTCAAAGTAATTGCACCTTGTCTTGTTTCCTCTGTTTCAAATCCATAATTTTTCAATTCTTGATTTAATTTAAAAGCATTAGCTCTGTCGTAAGTTATTTTTTCAACCGGGTAATGTTTATTCATTTCAATTATCCAATCGTACACTTTTTGATAGTCTACATATTGTCCCGGCGTTATCGTTAAATAGCCTTCTTCTTCCCAATCTCTAAAAGGTATCTTTTCGTTTGCATATTTAACACGTTCTTCTGGCACCCAAGAATGAGAAATGACAGCTATATTTCCATCATCAAGTGCAAACGTTGCACAAGCTGAAGTGAAATCTTGCGTTTCAGACAAATCATAACCTATAGTACATGGTTGACCTTCTAATTCTTCTAAATTAATAACCTTGTTATTCTTTTTAAGCGTTTCATAATCAAGGAAACTCATTTCATCATTATTAACAAATATATTGAAACGTTTAGTAATAAAATCTCCACGCTCAGCAGGAACTCTCTTAGCTTTTTCCCAATCTTCTTTCATATCCTCTAAATCAATAGACACCCCTAAATTTGGATTTGCTTTCACCCAATTTTCAGGATTATCTAAATCATCATCTTGGTCCAATGAGGCTAAATAATAGAAAGTTCTTTCATCTTCAACAATACCGTCTAATATATCTTTACCGGCTTCTACCATATCGACTAATGGTCCATCTAATTGATAACCAGCAGTTGTGATATAAACTAATAGTGGTTGCTTTCTAGATTGTCTAGAGTTCTTAATAACAGATATTAATTTATAGTCTTTATATTCATGAATTTCATCAAAAACCCCTATATGAGTATTCAAACCATCTAATTTTTCACTATCAGCTGCTTGTGGTTCAATTTTAGAATTTGTTTTATCGTAATAAATAGCATCTCTTCTTGCTCTAAATTGCTTATTTAATTTAGGAGAAGCTTTTACCATCTTAGTTGACTCATCAAATAATAATCTTGCTTGTTTCATACCATTTGCTAATAAAACAACATCTGCTCCAGGCTCACCGTCTTCTGATACACCAAAATTAGTTAACCCAGATATAAGTGTCGTTTTACCGTTTTTACGACCAACAAATACAACACCTTCCTTAAAACGACGTAAGCGTGTTTCTTTGTCAACCCAACCGAATAAAGAACCAATGATAAAATGTTGCCAAGGTTGCAAAATTAATTGCCCATATGACCCTTTTGAGGGTTTACAAAACTTTTCAATGAATCTTATTGGTTTATGGCCTTTTTCTTCATCGAATTCCCATCTATGATTATTGCTTTTTAGGTAATCTAAATGTCTTTGGCATTCTTTTTTTACATAATTATTGGTAGTTATATTATTTTTAACTAC
>RWZE01000051.1_pt1 | contig 43303 bp, 68 predicted proteins | sample 2187721 | NCBI WGS metagenome assembly RWZE01 (sample SAMN10531867, study PRJNA481165) | viral metagenome | isolation source: viral particles purified by filtration and ultracentrifugation from about... | host: Nasonia giraulti 16.2 | place: USA:Tennessee | collected 2011-04-01
AATACAATTTACTCGATTTAAAACAATGGAATTAGGCTTAAAGAAAGAACCTTTACTTTTCAAAAATCAAAATAGTCAACCATTATCCAATCAGACAGTTAACTATCCATTGGAAAAATATGTTAAAATACCTAATAAAGAAATCAGAACACATATCTTTAGACATACGTTTATTGCTATGATGACGGAGCAAGGAACACCCGCTAAATTAATCGCAGAGCATGTAGGTCATAAGTCAACAGATATCATAGAACAATACTATAATCATTTTACGCAACGAATGAATGAACAGCTTACAGAAGAAGTAAATAGAGTTGATTTTGGTCTCTAAAATAACCATTTTTCCCCGATTTGCCCCCGATAGCATTATCGATATGTACCAAATCCTACTACATAAGCGTTCCAAAGGTCTTTTTGGAATATTAGTAACATATCACTAAAAAAAATGCTAGGACATGTTGTAACATGAGAAACAATGGGTAATGAGTTTTTAACCACACCGTAACATTGTAACTCATGCTCTCGAATGTTTAAAGTAAAAAACTTTCCCCCGAAAATCCCCCGAAAATTTAGTTTTCATTAAAATTTAGTCTCTTCTATATAATAGCGACTCTAAACAGTCGCTTTTCTTACTTGCCTAACAGAACATAAGTTCGTATAATAAATAAAAAAAGGAAAGGTATTATGGAAAAGAAAATCATTTATAAAACTCCCGATGAATTAGGATATAAAGACAGAGGTAAAATGAAATGGCAAGGTTTGATACTCTCGGCTCAAACAGAAATGCATAAGAAGTTTCACGAAGATGCACGGAAGAGAGAAAATGTTACGGCTAAACCAAAAATGGAAGAATACGAGATTACGCAAGTTTTACAGTTGTCTTATTTAAATCATGCGCCTGTTAATATCCAAGCGAGTATTTTAAATGACGGAAAGTTTTACCCCGATGTAAATTGTATTGTGGAAGGTTATCGAGATGAAGATATATATCTAAGGATAAAAGATGGACGTATGAGAACGTGTAAAATAGAAGATATACGAAATATTGAGTTTGCAGACATAGCGGAATGGTATGAGAAATAAAAAAGAGGGGCTAACCAATTATGGCTAACCCCTTTTAAAATATCTTATAGTATAAATATAGTAATTATGGTATCGTTATTATAGGCACTCTACGAGAGGAGTGACTGACCTCTTTATCTTTGGGTGTCAATTCAAAGTAAGGAGGTGTTTAGATACATGCCTCAGATATTTATTAACTTTGTTTTATTGGTAATAAAAGAGACCGTAGTTGCTATACTAGCCGCCGTACTGGTAAAGCGGATCTTCGGTAATGATTAACCGCCAACTGAAACTCTTTAGAAAAACACTACATAATTATATATTATAAAAAAAGCCCCTTGGTTTGCAGACCGAGGGGTTTGGTGTTTAAATACACACCTTTATCAACTTTGTTTTGCCGAACGGACTAGGAACGACAGACAAGGGCGATAGCAAGGCGCTACTACTTGTCAATTAATATACTACATATAACCGTTAAAAAAAGCAAGTCACAGCTTTGTAATTTACCTACTTAATTACCGCACCAGTTCCCTTACCCGCATAAATTGCTACTCGTCCTTTGACTTTTGTATCGATTAAATACACATCTGGCGCTGGATTCCCTTTGATTTCATAGCTAATTCCACCATATTGACTAGGTGTCAACAAATGAATCTCGTTACCAACTGTATAAGGTCCATTAGGTCTATACACTCGCCATGTTTTAGCTGTTTTAGGCAAGTGTAGTGTCTTGGTTTTTGGTTTAGGCTTATTGGTTGGTGCATTACCAAAGTAGCCCCAGTCCTCGTTTTTACCGCTTAGTGGTCTATACGGTAAGTAACGTCTACCTTTATGACTATCATAAGCTAACCAACGATAGCCATTACCCTCGTACACTTGGTCATAATTGATGGATTGACCTTTTTTAAGTGTACCAGTGTGCTTGGCTTCGGTACTTGGTGCATTACGTACCTTAATACCATTGCTAGCCGTGACTGTATACTTAGCTTTTTCGTTCTTAACGAGTTTAGCGCCGTATAAGTTGTCATTTGGCTTGCTTGGTGCTGGTTTACTTGGTGTTGATGGTTTAACATTGTTGCCTTTCAATCGGTTGTATTCAGCGATAATCGCATTTTTAACCGCTTGTAATCGACTCTCATTAAGAATTTTAGAAGGACACCATTTACCATTCCAGTTATTATGCGTTTTGATATTATCATTATTGGCAACAATACCAAGATCGATACATAATTGAGCCACATATTTAATTGCATTTTGCTCGGCTTTTGAATATTGCGACTTTAATGGTTCGATTAAATTAGTTGTTCCTCTAGAACGATCATAATTCCTACAGATCTCAATAGCAACCGTATTTCGGTTACCATATCCGTTACCACCATCACCTGAATGCCAAGCGTTGCGATTAAATGGGATGCCTTGAATCGCTTCTTTTTCATCAACTGCTACATGGTAGCTCGTTTGGTTGTTATTGCTATTCATATAGTTAATTTCATTGATTGCTGGCATTTGGTTATCTGTATTGTGGAGAGTTATTTTCTTAGGATTCATCGCATAAGGCGCTTTGATATTATACTTGCTTGCAGGTACCAATACTTGTCTAAATGGTACTCCATTTTTAGTAGCCATTATTTAACCCCCTCAATTTCATCTTCCTTGAACACTTGTGTTACCCAGCCTAGTTTGTCGTGCTTAAAACCGACATAAAACAAGCCGTCCTGCACTTGAGTAACTTCTCCTGTGCAATTGACGGCTTTTAATAAAATGATTGTTTCTGGCGCTAATAACTCACCTTGTTCCTCAAGTTTTGGATCTTTTATTTTGACTGTGTCGCCAACTTTAAACATATTAATCATTCTCCTTTTCTAAATAGATTCTTTACGCTTTCATAGCCACCAGTTGCAACTAGGCCACCGATAAGACCAGCCCATGCAAAAATAAAATAATCATCTTTTAAATACCACGCCCATAACAGACCCACTACAATCCCGATTCCTGCACCGATTTCATTTAAGTGTTCGCTGTGTCGCTTTTTAACAACTTCCAAGATGATGGCAATTAAAAAACCTAGTCCAGTGACCAGGCTCATAATTAATTCAATTGATTGTTCCATTTAATTTTCCTCCTTCAAAGTAGATATTTCTTCTTTTAATTCGTTGTTCTCTTCTCGTAATTCTTTATTTTCTTTCTTTAGTAAGTCTGTATATTCCTTGTACTCCGCCAATTCTTTTCGATGCGATTCCTTCAACTTACTAATCTGTTGCCGAATTTCTAGATTTTCTTTTCTTAAATCTTCCACTTCTAAACGGAAACTTTCCACTTGTGCTTTATATTCGTTTATCACATGCTCCATCCCACCAATGTAAATTGATTCTGTTGTGGCTGATTCTTCTCTCAACTTGTTTTCGGTTTCCATCTTCATTCTCTCAATTTCGACTTGATAATCATGCTTAGATTTCGTCATAGCTGCCTTGTAAACCGTGTAGCTACCGATAATTGTTGCTATGGCGGTTATAAAAGCCGTTATAATTGAACTTTTATCCATCAAATCGACCCCTTAACGCTATCCCAAAACCTAGCAGAAATATGATTAAAGGAAATTGATAGGTCAACTCTACGCTTGGATGATAGCCTAGATAGAAAATCGTCGTGTTGATTATCCAAAAGGCACCTAACCCCACAATTCCAATGATTCTAAGAGTATTATTGTGCGTAATGATTCCCACCAATTTAATCAGCACAATAAAAAAAACAGTAAGGGCTATGTATCCATGCCCCACTGTTCTCAATACACTAGCTAACCAAGCTGTAACCCCACAAAGTAAAAATGAATAGTAGTACGTGACGATAAACGCATAAGCTTTTTTTAATTTCTCAATCATTCCTCAGCTCCTTTCTGATTTTGTGCAAAATAAAAAGGCTACCCTTTCGGATAACCTTTAATTATCTTTATTTTCAAATTTTTTAAAAGTTATTATCTATCCTTATTTCTAGCTTTTTTATTATTAGATCAAAATATTCTAATGTTTTATTATAGTTGTCTATGAATATTTTATTTTTAATAGGATCTTCATCTTCTGATTTCTTTACTATTTTTTCTAAAATTTCACATTGACTTTTTATATCTTCCCCCAAGCTTTCCAACTCTTCATAATGATAATAATATTCTGACGGCCTCATATGTTGTTTTTGTGTTTGTATTACAATAATATCCTCAATAATACTACCTCTATGGAGCCAGAAGAATTCTTTATTTTGGTTTTTGAAACGCTTAAAGCTTTCTCTAATTCTTATCAATTCGCTCTTATTACTTTTCAATTGAATATTAAAATCATTAAAGGTTGCATCATAATTAATAGCTATTGATTTATTAGCTAATTGATTAGATTCTTCTGATTTTTCATTTGCTTCTCTTGCATATCTATTAGCATTGTCTTCAGAATTTTTAGATTTATTTGCAAAATAGATATTTGCCCAAAGTGCTCCCAGTGATATTATCACAGAAGCAACCGAAATTATATTTTCAATTTTCATTTTATTATCTCACCTTTTTCCTAATTATACCAATACTTATATGAAAAAGGCAGTGAAAAATAAAAAGCCTAACCTCTCGGCTAAGCTTCATTATATATAATATCTTGCGTTTGTCTTTAATTAATAATTATATAAGTCTCTATTTCCTTTGGAGGTTATTTTAACTGATTGATAGTCTATGTTATTACCATCCCAGTCAAAATCAATAAATTCATCTATCTTCATTTGATTTATATATTTTTCATAGTCTTCAATACCTCTAAAATCTATTTTTTTCAATGTAGTTTTAGTAATACGGTTTTTCTCATTCGGCACCTTTCTATACACAATTTTTTTAACTTTATTATATATTGTCATCAATACCCCACCTTTTTACTAAGTATATCAATACTTTGAGAAAAAGGAGAGAGAAATTTAGCTTATTCAACAAATTAAGTGAATATTTCATTTTCTACTTGCATATCCTTATATATCAAAAAAATGAGGAGGAAATACAATGAAAAATATAGTTGTTTTATTAATCCTAGGCTATTTAATAGATAGATGTGTTATGAAAATAATCAAATACTTCTTTTAAAAATATTAGGGCTGAAAAAATCAGCCCTTTTTATATTATTCTTCATCTTCAGTTTCTACTTCCATCTTCCGAATGCTAGTTGGTGAAAGTATACTCTATCGGTAACGTTTCTTCTTGCTGGTCTTGTCAAATAAGTAGAACCTCCAGATATCCTTGATACATCGTTAACGGAGTGTATGATGTATGATGTTGAGGATCTAACACTCATGACATGGTAAGGTGTTTCAACCATTTCAATAGGCCAATCATCAAGTGTTATTAAACTGGATGTATACAACGCTCCCCATTCTTCATCAACGTTTATATCTCTAGCACTAGACATTCCTTGAATTATTAATCCGTTTTTAAACTTAATCCAATAGCCAGTCCCCGAAGTATTGTAACTATCTATACTATTATCATCTAAATTTACTAATATTTGATCTAACATCATCCCGAATCCCGCATCAAATATCGCTTCAGTGACTGTTCTTGGCAGAATTATTTCATCTTCTTTGTTTTTTAAGTTGTCAATGGTCGCCATTTTGCACCTCCTAATAGTTAAATGTTCTATTGCTGCCAGCGCCCACTCTGGTTAAATTCACTCTTTTTAAGTTAGTGTTTATTGACAAAATATCAAAGGCATGTTCTGTTGTTGTTCCCATGGTTTTAGTAGGCGCGTCTGCCCATGGCTCCCATCCGTCACATAAAGTAGTTATTAATTTAATACCCTCGGGCATGTCCACCATGTTATCGTAGTGTACGTGACCGCTAAACCATCCTATTACATTTCCACCTTTACCGCTGAAATTAACGCTAACAGTTGCTTTTAAGTCACTTTCAACATTTGAGGCAGATGATCCAGAATAGCTTGTTTTATTTTTAAACGCTTGTAATATTTTCCTAGCCATATCAGCATTTCGTGTTGTTCCTCCAAACCCTTCAACACCCGTCGCATACGGTGGCATGTGTGAAGCGACTAAAACGTGCCATGAATTATCGGGTACATTCAATGCAGTGTTTCCAAACCAATCTAATTGTTCTTCTCTATACGCCCACATGTTCTGTCCTCGATATTTTCCAACATTACCACTTTTGATGTACGGTATATCGATACTATCTAGTATTATTATTCTGATTTTAAAGTTATGATCATCAACATAATAGTATTTTCCACTAGAACCCATAGTTACATTATTTCCTAAATATCTGAAATATTCTGAGAATTGTTCTTTGTCATTAACTAATTTATCCCAATTCCCATCATCATTAGTGTGGTAAGGATTGTCATCATGGTTTCCCATTGAAAAATAAGTCTTATTTAGTAACGTTCCAAATTTTCTTTGAGCTTCTCTCATGAGTTCTAAAAATTCTTTTTTAGTTACTCTCTTAGACAACATATCTCCATTATTAATAATGTGATGTATATCAGATTTTCTTGATATTTCATTTAATAACTTACCATAGTGACCTGCGCTTCTTTCATAGTGTATGTCTGTGATGAACGCTATACTAGATACATCTCGCCCTCCGTTTTTATGAATAGTGTTAATGTTATCAATTTTAGATTGTATATGACTTCTCCAATATACAGGTACGTCATTTGTTTCAATTTTAAAGTCAATATTCTCTTGTCCTTCATTAGCAAGATATGCAGCGTTTAGCATTTCAGTTCTTACATCTTCAACGTCATCTTCAAGCTTCGTCACGTCAAGATCTTTTAGTTCATTGTATCTTTTTTGCCTAATCACTTCGTTAGATTCCCTAATGTTTTCTTTCGTAACTCTGTTTGTTTCTGCAGTTTTTCTAGCAGTTTCATTTGTGTCTCTTGTGTTTTCAGCATTTACTCTGTTTGTTTCTGCAGTTTTTCTAGCAGTTTCATTTGTGTCTCTTGTAGTTTCAGCGGCCTTACGAGCAGACTCTGCAGTTTCTCTCAACTTTTCGTTATCAACACGCTTTTGTTCTTGTGTTTCGATCTCAACTACACGCCCTAAAGCGCTGTTTAAAGCACTAAAATCCTCTGTACCTTCGAGGGCTTCTAATTCAATACCTTTGAATACTTCAATCCCAAAGACTTCGCTCGTAATGCTTCCTGTTGTATCTATAGCATGCAACCAAGCTTTGTGTGTACCTTTGTTTTCTAACATTCCACGGCTAAAATAAATTTCGTAGATGCCGTGTTCGGCGTCGATTAAAGTAAAATCATTAAACCCTTTTTTGTCTCGGATTTCCCAATAGAGCCTAAGTTCTACTTTGGATGTGTTTTCTAAAACATAGTCATTTGTTATTTGTACGACTAACTTTCGTCCATGGTCATCACTACTAGCCACTCGCATACGTTGGTAAATCTGATTTGTGGAATGATTCCAAACTATGCCAACCTTTCTAAAATTATCTAACATCTGTTCACCTCACTCCTTCGAATACATTTATATAAAACGGTTCGCTCGTTACCGAGAAATCTTTTGTTGTGAGCTCTAAAAATACTTTTGTATCTCCTGTGTAACGATCGACAAACAGTTTAGGGAAATAGAGTTCATAAATACCCTTTTGAGCGTCTATTAAATCAAATGGAAATTGTAAGTCTTCTGGTGCGGGTGTCCAGTCGGTGGCTTTGGTGTCTCCGCGTTCCACTTTAATGTAGTATCTATCAAATACTTTCTTTAGAGTCTCTACAGTTCTTGGATAAACAGAAAAATAAAGTTCGTTTTTACCTTTTCTTTCTCTTGCAACCTCTACTCCGTTCCTCATAAACCATTGCACACTTGCTGCACCATTCGGATTTCCTTGGGTATCAATAGAAATAAAAACTCCGCTCATATCCACTTCGGTGTCTCTATCTTCTAGTGTCGCTAAGTATTCCATAGGTTTATCCTGAAACTTATAATGTATATAAGTTCCAGTAGTATATAAATTAGGGTTGGTAGGCAACAAGTTCCTATTTTCATACTCCAACCCATCAACCGTAACCAACTTCAACTCAGCACCAGTCAAATCAACAATATCTCCGCCATCTGTCACTTGTACGACGAGTTTTCTACCTTTTTCATCATACTGAGCCGTTCTTACGTTGCCTAATTTTTCGTAGGCATTATTCCATACGAGGTCAATTTTTCTGAAATTGTTTAAAATCATTTAGGAAATCACCGTCCATCTCTAACTTGCTATTTATTACTTTAAAATGTTCAATATTTTTGTGGACAAATCCATTAAATGGAACTACGATAAAGTCATGTATTTTTTCGTAATCTTTTTGTTCTTTTCCATAGGTTCTCATGTCTTGCTCACCGTCCACGATGGACACAATGTCTCCTAATCTTTTATTGTAGAAAACGGTCATATTTTCCAAAGTTATCTCCTCCTAGTACTGTATGAATAGCTGCACTTGAATCGGGAAGTATTTTCTACTTCCCGTTCGTATGTTTTTTGTATAAGAGTAACCCGCTAGTGGTACCCAGCCTTCTTTATAGTCAATTTCTGGAATGTCCACAAAGCACACTAAGCGTTGAATTGTTAAATTTTCATAGTCGGCATCCTCAGTCAATCCATAAGCATCAGCAAAAGCTACTACTGCAGTAAAGTTCTTGTCCCGATACGGTGCTGGCACTCTCACCCACATCGGAGAACTTTTAGAGTGATTTAAACCAGTGACAGTGATTACATCGTTTAAATAACTTGTTTCATAATCTGTTCCGCCTTCTCGGTGGTAAAGACCGTTAGCGTTCATCCGTGTTTCTGACCCGGTTTTACGATGGATATATCTTAATTCATTACCCGTTACAAAGAGATCGCTATTTAATTCATTTAATGCCAATTCTACGAAATTACCACGGTTAACCGAGATGTTATTTGCGTTCATGTTAATAATATCCAAATCGCCACTAGCCGCGTCAATCGTGCCGCCCAGCAAACCACCAGATATTTTTTCTAACTTCCAAATTTCGCCTGTAAAGCGATACATTTCGATTTCGCCATCTCCTACAGGTCTGTACCATAGATCATTAGTTCTCATTCCTTCGGTAGGTTCATCAATACTTCTAAACAACTTCACTTTACCATCCGCACCAATTTGCACACGATTAATACGTTGATCAATATATTCTAATTTCCCATCAACTGTATCGTTTATACTCTGTGATAAGCTAGCTCTTGTTTCCCCAATCTCAATCTCTTCATAGCGCTCTAAAGTAGGGTTCCATGTTGTTTTAATTACCTTAGCTTTTACTTTAATATCCAATTCTTCAAAATAGACAGTTACCCAATCACATAAGTTTATTTCCTCTACTTTTGCTAAGTCTTTATAATTTAATGTTTTAGCTAAATCAACATATTTCACACGTAAATTTACTTTAGGCACACCTACATTGTTTTCTTCAATATAGCGCTTTGTACGATCTCTTAATTCCTTAACCGTTGTAATTTCATCTGTCGTAAAATTGACCTTTAATATCTTTCTACGTGCGTATTTGTCAACGTGTTCGCTATCAACAAAATATTCAGGCAATGTTATTTCTTGCGGTTCATCAGCGCCCTCTGGTTGATGATATGCGTAAGGCATTATGGAAGTATACGTATTTGCAATTTCTTCTTCTTGCTCTAAATCTGTTAAATTTTTACCATAAGCAATCAGCAGACCATTATCATCCCCACGGTTTTGATACAATCCAATATGATAATTATCAAAACGATACTCACCGCCGTACATATCTAAAATGGAACCACGGACACCACCGAGAGCTTGACGAGCACTTTCTACTTCGCCTGTTTCCCATATCCCGCTTGCGGTTGTTGAAATATCTGAATAAACAGTGAACGGATGTTCATCGACTATATTGCTTTTCCAAATATTTAATGCTGATTGAGCGTTTCCTGTATATTCAACATTTGGTTTTAATGGTAAATCGGCAGTATGGTTAGAAACATGTTCCGCATATACAGTCACTATCCCTTTGGCTGGTTTTGATATTCGAATGATTTTAAATCTCTGATCTTTCAAATTATGACTAGCGCTCACTTTGATTAAACGATCATTTCTTAATTCTTTAAAATGTATTCCGTTTATTGGATATTTCATTTCTAAATAAAATTGACCGTTTCTTTCTTCAATCACAGGAGTACTTACTTCATCAGCAAGCACCCCTAATCCCAAATGACTAAAATTTATTTCATTTGCTTTATATAAAATTGGCTTACTCAAGTAATTACCTCCCATCTAGGTAATATTTCTAGCCTTGTAACATTCCCCGTCCAAGTAATTTTGTTACTACCTTTGTAGAGCAAGGGAAACATAGGCTTCATATCAATCATTTTGTTATATTGTGGAATATTGTCTTTGTATACACTCATTAATTCTGAATCAATTGTGATATGCCCATCAACACCTCTTAATTTCAACCAATCCTCATCATTATTCTTAAAATTAATATCGCCAAGCCCTTCAATTATTATTAAAGGCTTGGCTTTTCTATTTTGGGGATTAAACAATGTATTTCCATTTTCAATGGTTAATAACTCTTGTCCTATTTCTCGTTTATAAGGTTGTAATCGAAAGGTAAGCACCGTCCGCCCATATGTTTTTAATGTCTCCTGTACGTCAAATTGTTGGTACATCATAGCGATGTACTCATAATCAGGACTACCGCTAAATCGCAATGGAAACCAGCCTATTTCTCCCTTTAACCAATTTGATATATCAGTTGCTACTTTATTAATATCCATATTAGACGGCAATTTTAGTCGCACAGGTAACGAGAAATTAACAGATTTCAATCGCTTATTATCGATAGCTACATCGCCGTCTCTTCCTAGCACTTCAACAAATTCGACATCTGCTTCAGGTGACGGAAATGCAACGTCATTCTCAATATATAAATGCATATCTGTTGAGTTTACTCCATTGTACTCAAACCATGCTCTAGTCATCTAATCTGCTCCTTTCTCTGCCAATGATCCAAGCTGATTCCTCCAATATACGAGGAATGTCGCTGTCTGAATAATTTTCAATGTTTTCAATGTGGATGGCCACGCCATTATCATGATGAATTGTACGACTATCCGTCGTGCCACTATATCCTCCTACCATTGCAGGCGTAAATTGTGGACTCATGCCTAAAGGTTCTGGCTTTAACATGCCAAGCAATGCTGATTGGCCAAGTTTATCCGACCATTTTTCAACATTCCTTACTTGATGTTTCATCCCTAGCCATAATCCTTGACCTAAGAAATCACCAGAGGCGAACCCTTCGCGAGACGGAGAACGAACTTTCAAAGCATTGTTAATGCGACTTACGGCATTTCTAGCAATCGTTGTTGCTAACGAATAGATTGATCCAGCCGTTGAGTTTAAGCCGTTGTAAAAGCCTAAACCAAGCATTCTACCCGCCGTATGCGATTGACTAGAAGCGTTTCGCATTGATTGAGTGGATCGATTCATTGTGTTCTGCACTAAAGGCGGAACTCGATTCATATTTGTTCGAATAGTATTAACAATTGCTGTATAACCTGTCTGAACATTTTTATTTTGCGTTGTCATACTTTGTCGCATAATTCGATCCAGTTCATTTCCGAGTATCTTCATAGCGTTAAGTACTTTAGTACCACTTGATTTAATTCCAAGCGTTAACCCTTCGCCTATATCTTGACCATGACGTAGAAACACTACAGACGGTGACTGAATCATTAATTCCGCCGTGAATCCTGTATTAACGTCTTTGGCCATTTGTTTAGATGCATCTTTTGCGCCCTTAGATCCTCTTTCAATTCCAGCAGTTACTCCTCTAGCAACATCTTCACCCGCTTTTTCCATATCCTCTTTACTTTTAGATACTTCGTCAGGTATTATTTTAGCTAATCCGCTACTCTCAACAGCACTGACCATTGCTTCACCAGTATTGAATATTAAATCTTCTGCACCATCAATCATGGCGCCATCTTCAATAGCTAACCCATTCATTAGAGCATCTTTAGATAGTTCGGCTGATTCACCGAATAAAGATTCCATTTCAGATAATTCTTCATCCGACGCATCAACAAACCCTTGAACTAGTGGTAAACCTTCAGGGCCCATTGCTCTTAATTGCTCGAGTAATCCTGCATCGACACCTCTTTCAGCAAGTTCGCCCATACTATCCGACCATTCGCGCATAGCTTCGACGTTCTGTTCCAGTGTCGCTTTAGCATCGTTGAATGCTTCTCGAGAGCTAACAACGTATTCTTCGCCTGCTTCATTCGTTTTGGTGTATTCTGTTTCAATTGCATTTGACCAGTCTCTTGCTTTATCAACTAGAGATTGATATTCGCTTCTAATGGATTCGGCTACTTCTCGTTGTTTGTCGCTCAATTGTTCAAGTGATGAAATTCTTTCTTGATTTACAACAGCTTCAGCTTCTGCTAATGATTCGGCCGATGCCTTCATCTCTTCATCAATTTTTAATTGTTCTTCGCCTAACACACCAATTTGTTCAACCAGACGCTCGTTTTCTTCTTTAAGTTGTTCAACGCCTTCTTTAGCCTCTCCTGAAGATTGATACCAAGCTAAGCCATCAAGGTGTTCTTGTGCTTCGGCTAATGCTTTTTCGTTTTCTGTCAGTAAAGCAGTTGCTTCTGCATGTTGCTCTTGTATTTCTTTGCTACGTTCTCTAGCGTCATTATATTTGGCATCTTCCGCAGCCATATTAATACGCTCCAACATAGCGTCATTAGTAGACAATAAGCGTCCTTCTTCTTCACTATATGTGAGATTTAAACCTTCAACGCTATCGTTCAATTCATCAATGTTGTCTTTAAGAATCTTTTTATCAGCGACGCCTATTTTTTCTTGATTTGCTAATTCGGCTGTTTGAATAGCCAGTTCTCGTACTGCTTCAAATTGCGCTTCGGTCGCTTCTTTGGTTTTTCCATACGAACTAGCCGTCTGATCTACTAAGTCATTTAATTCAGACGTTTCCGCCGCTGTATCCTTCAAAGCTTTTCCTAAAGCTTGTGTTTCATCACTTGCCTTAATAAACACCTTGTAAATACCTACACCTGCTGTGACTAACAAGCCAATTCCAGCAACTGCCCAACCAATTGGACCCGATAATGCGGTAATCGCACCTTTTAATACGGTTACGCCACCTGCTAAGGTTCCCATTGCACCAGTAGCTACACCAGCATTCAAAGCAACGTTGCCTAATACAGCAGATAAACCAGCTTTTATCCCCGTTAGGGTCAACATGCCGTTTCCAGTTGCTAAAGCAGTCGCCCCAAATAGTTGCATAGCAACTCTAGCTAACCCTACAGCTGTTGTCAGTCCAATCCACATGCCTTCAACCGTTTTAATTATTTTAAACGCTACAAAAGCACTCACTATTCCCCATAAAGCGGGTTCTAATGGTCTCAATATGTCTAGTAACAATTTAAAAGCTTTCCATAATCCTTCAACAACCGGTGTAGTACCACGTAATATGGTTATTGCAAATCCAAATACATCATCAATAACAAATTTAAAATTATTTAAATTTTGAGCAATGTTTTTTCCAGTAATTGATTCAACCATGTCATCAATAACAGTAATGATATTCGCAACATTACGAGAGATAGCTGTTTTAATATTCGCCCATGAGGTTGCAATTCCCTCACTATTTGTCAATGCAAGCTCTGCAAATCCACCTTGCGCTTTATTCAACTCTTGCATTTTCTTGTTAAATTGATCGAACGTTACGTCGCCACTCTGTAAAGCGTTGTAAAATTGCATCAAAGCACTTGGTCCTGTATAGCCAAACGAATTGGCCGCTTGAATTAAAGCATAGTTCATTGTCTCGGTTAACGTACGCCACGATTGCATGTCTACCTTACCGTTACCAAGCATTTGGATATATTGCTCAGTACCACGAGTAGCGTCCATTGCACTGGATCCACTCGCTAAGAAGGCATTATTTAACGCTAACGCCGTTTCGGTTGCGTCATCTAAATCTCCCGTCATCCCACCTAAACGTTGTGTCGTTTGGATAATATCATCCAACTTAGTAGGCAGTCCTTCAATACCACGAACTAAAGAACGCGTAGAGCGGTCAACAACGGCTGTTTCATACCCTAAAAGGTTCATTGTTCGAGGGAATGTGTTTAACGTGTCAAAGCGTGAAATAGCGTCATCTAGAGAAGCAACAAGGATGTCAAATGTCTTGCTAACCGCACTAATCACTACAGCAGATTTTGCAACGTCTTTTAATGAAAAAGAAAATCTATTGACGTCTTTATCTGCTTGATCAATGCTCTTACCAGCTTTATCCGCTTGTTTAGACACATTATCTAGGCTTTTACCGTCAACATTTTCGATGCTGGCATCCGCTTTACTTGCAGATGTTGCGGTATCGTCTAGACCGTCACTAGCATCTCCTGCTTTTTTAGTGACATCTTCCATTGATTTTCCGTCAATGTCATCAATACTAGCATCCGCTTTGTCAGCAGATTGTGCAGTACCATCTAAAGAACTACCTGCATCGCTTGCTTTCTTTGACACATCATCCATTGAATCGCCATCAATGCTATCAATATCTTGCTCAACCTTTGAAGCACTACTTGATACACCGGTAAATTCATTCATTAAATCACGTGCATCTTTGCTAATACCAGAAAAAGGATCTACACTCTGTAACGCCTTAAATGCACTTTCTAACTCTTTTAATGACGAACGTAAATCTTTTAATGATTTATCATCGACATTTGTTTTTATCGTAACTCTACCATCTGCCAAACATTATTCCCCCTTTCCTTTTAGTCTGTATATATCTTGCAATTCTCTCATTGCAACATTTCGCTTCTTTTTGTCATCGCTAGGTTTCCAACTTCTTATAGAAACGATCTCAACAACTTTCGTGCCTTTCGGTAAGCCATTCAGCAACGCTTTAAATTTATTCCAATGGAGCTTTCCTTGTTCATCGATTAAATCAATGCCATACGCTTGCATAAAGCTTGCATAGATATATTCAGCATCTTGTTCATAATCTAAGACCTCGTTATTTTCTTGTGGTGGACTAGGAACGATATTTCCTAAGTCATCAACTTTCGGTTCTGTAAACTCGATATATCTTTTGCAAAGTTCTTCAAATATTTCTATCCGATCCTCAAATTCGTATTGTTCCAAAGGATCTCCCAGCAATAATTTAAGTCCAACTCCGATTCGAGCGACTTTGTGGACTCGTTCATCATCAAGTAACTTGATAACCTTTAAAATTACATCGAAACTAGCGTTAATCTCATACGTTTCGCCATCGATTTCAATTTCATCTTTTAACTTTCGGTGTAGTATCATTTATCCACCTACTCGTTAAAATATTCTTCGACTAATTCTTTCATTTTTGATTTTTTCAATTCATCAACGAGTAAATAAATAATTTCAGCATAATATTCTGTTGTGATAATTAATGATTGTGATAGGCTATATAATTTTTTATACGAACCCTCTTCAAAGATTGCATCAATAGACTTCTCTAGAACTTCTTTGGCATTTTCTTTTTCATCTTGTTCAGCTGCTTCTTCTACTTCGTTGATTATTTTGTTAATTTTTTCTGCTTCGCTATACAAGCGTTCTATTGATTCATCTGTCATACTAAATCTCAACTCAAGCTCTATTTCTCCGTTTTCATTTTCGAACGGAATCGGAATATAATTCTTTTTCAGTCTAATTACTGCCATTTAATGTCCTCCTAGTTAATAAAAAAGAGGAGGATTTAATCCCCCCTCAAATTTTTATGATAATTCTACAAACGCCCCATCAGTCGTGGGTTCTATTTTGTTAACTGAGGGGCTTTCTACTTTCCCTCTCCATCGCCTATTGGCGTTTCTTCTGGAATTTGGTCATAAGTGATCGTGCATTCAAACGCTTCATAGTCGGCCGCATTACCAGAACCGCCTTTGATATTCGTTACTGTTGCAACGCCTAAGAACTCTAGTTTTCCATCAGCCGTCGTTACTTTATGCCAAACTTTACGCCCAAGCCCTCGCTTACGCTTTAAACTGACGATAAGAGCTTGTGCTTCATTAGTTGAGTCATAAGTTCCAGTAAATCCATAAGCTTCACGTACGTTTGTAACGTCCTGTTCTTCCGTTCCGTCTCCTGCATAATCAGCAAAATCCTCTACAGTATCTTCCGAATTATCTTCAATATCTGTTACCCATTTTGCTAGTCTTAAAAAATCCTCTTCTGTTGGTTTTTCTCCGCCGTTATATGGTGCTACTTCGTGTTTACGCTTCGCATTTTTTTCTCTTGCCATTTATAAATACTCTCCTTTTTTAATAAATTGTTAAAATTGGTTGAAAATGTAATCTGAAATAAATAAAACCGTCCGTTGTCGCTTCAACAAAGAACGCTTCGTTACTCACTTCAATTTTTTGGAAGTCAAATGAATTATTCTCACTTTCTAAGTCTTCCAAATTGATTAAATGTTCTGTAACTGTTCCTAGTGCTTCGATAACTTTCGGCCTATTTTCTTTTTTTGCTTTTACTGTTAACTCATAAATCAACTGTTTATCTAGAATGCCGTCGTAATATTCTTGTATCGTTCGCCCACCAGGTAGCCTTGTGAGAGAAACTGATTCATCATCGGTGGTTGTGTCATAGAACAACGGCAAACCAACATCTAAAGTGTCAATATAATCTGCAATTCTATCTTCGAAATCTATAACCCTAACCCCCTTAAATAAGCACGCTCCCACGCTGTCATATGATTACCACTTGCAACTTTATCCCAATAAGGGCCAGTTCCCGGCGTGGTGTAATTCTGAAACTGGGTATAGTATTGAACTGGTCCATAAACCAATTCACCCCACGTAATTGTTTCGTGATCTTCTACACGACCAGAAGCTCGTAAATCGCCAAATTCCATTGGTATATAAGGCTGCATATCTTCAAATGCTTGTCTCGTGTACTCACAGTTGGCGGCTTTCAAGTTCCCATCCGAAAACATGTCGTAAAGTGCGCTAAATTCTACATTTGCATCCACCACTTAAATCACTTCCAATTGCACGGCTGTTATCTCGTTGGAATAAGGTGCTACAAACTCATTAACTAATCGAACGGTATATTCTTTATCATCAAATGTGACACGTGACTGCTCTTGAAATTTCAAGAAAGGATTCGTTCCATTTGCATAGCAGAATATCTTTGCTTCTGAGCGGATGCCTGCCTCTTCTGAATCTCGAAAGTATGTTCTTTTGCGGTCAATACGCACATTTTCGATTGTTTCGGCTTCTTTATATTTAGGTGCGTGATTTCTGTCTACGCCGTCATATTCTTCATAGACAAAGCTATCCACTAGCATTTCAATAGGTATTTCAAACACGGTAGCCAACTCCTCTGTAAAGAAGTCCGGTTCCTCTAAGCACATTTAAAGCATCTTTAGAGAGTGCCGTCTCTCTTTTACTCGATTCGGCTCCTGTTCCTGTACGGTTGTATGAAACAGTCGTGTCTCCTATTCTGACGCTATCAGGCTTACTATTTAACTGTTCAACCGAATAAGCTGTGTTCGTGACAAAAAAGTCAACTTGCAGAATCATAGCTTTCTTAAACTGCGTGCTTTTTAAGTCATCCGTCAATTCGTTATGCCTAAAATAAAAGCGAGTAACCGAATCTAACTCGGCACTCGCTATTGCTTCTAGGTATTTAAAGTTTTTAGGCGCGTCTTTTCCTGTAAATTCCTCATATTCTTCTTGAGTAATGTACACTTCATCACTCCTTAATCTTCTGGATCTGGTTCAGGTTCTTCTGGTTCAGGCTCAACTACAGTTACAACACAAGTATCTTTCTTATCGCCGTCAACTGTAGATACGACGATTTCGGTATCTCCAGCTACCTTAGCTGTGATTAGACCTTTGTCATCTACGTCAGCAATACCTTGGGCTTTAGATGCATAAGTCACTGCTTTATTTGTTGCATTCGCTGGTGCTACAGTAGCTGATAATTGTTGAGTTTCCCCAACTTCCAATTCGACAGTTTTGGGTGCGACTGTTACACCAGTTACCGTAATTGGTAACGTTTTAAACGCTGGTATATCAACACGATCAGATTCCTTCTCATCCTCAACGCGCACGGCTTGATATGTTCCTTTTGCAACATCTTTATTTGCGCCTACGCCTTTTATTTCAAGAGGGCTTGCGCCCTCCGCCACTACATCGTCTCCTTTGTAGATTTTAAAACTCACATAATCAACTCCAGTTAAATTATTTTAAATCGATAACTGCCCCGTCAGTTGTTTCTTCTAGGCCGCTAACCTCGGGGACTATTCTTCCCCCGCTGTACCTTGAGGGATAGTATTAAATACAAACTTAACGACACGAACCGCTTTAGGATCATATACACGAGACCAACGTGCTGCAGTGTTAATTTCAGCGTTTGTTGGAAACTCGTCACTTATTCCTCCTTCGTTCCACTTAACTCCTCGTGGGTGTAAAAGGAACACTTTACGGTTAATTAGTGTTTCTTCTCCGGAATAGGCTAAAGCATTACGAGCTACCTCTGTTTGGATAATGCGTGGGTGTGATCCATTACCCAATGCAATAGCTCCTTGACCAAAGATATACATTTCAGCTTGTCCTGTTTCGGTATCATAGAACATAGAATCGTCAACAGTAACTTGTTTTCCATTGAAGAACGGGATCGGACGACCTTGTTCTGATTGTGGTACATACTCAATTAAATCTTGCTTGCGCAGCTCTGTTTCAACCGCCGAGTGCATCATCACTCCCGTAAGTGTTTCTTTTGCATCACCCATTAACTGAGTAGCATCCAAGAAAGTATTCATGTTGATTGTTCCAGCATCTGCATCACGGTCTGTAATGTCGTGTACTTTTGCAGACATAGTTGAGCTTTTGAATACTCCACCTAATGTAGCTAAAAGTATACGTTGCATGTCGCGTGCCCAATAAGCGGAAACTAATTGAGCGATTGCATCCATTGGATCATCGCCAGAAAGTAATGCCGAAAGTCCGTTTGCACCCCAAGCATTAACACGAGCATGCTTACGAGCAATGTCATCACTTGACGTGATTTTTCCAACAGACATATCGCCTTTATCTTTCATAACTTGCGATTCATCGTTCCCTAAGTCATTCCAAAATGGCATATTAATAAGTTTGCTTGGTCCACCTGCCAAGGTGTCAAATTCAGCATCATTTGCAATAATCCCGCTCTGTACTAAAGCGGATTGTTCCATAGTTTTCCGGATTGTGTATGGTGTAAAAACATCTGGTTGAATTACATCTTCTAAACGTGTTGTCATTTATTCATTCTCCTTTTATTTTCCGGCCTGAGCCTTCATTGTGTTATATAGTTCTGGTTCTTCCTTGTATAATCTTCCTTGCTCCGTCAAGTTCCAATGTTCCTTACTAAACGGATTCGGTTGATTATTATCGCCAACAGTTGAATTACCTTGTGCCCAAGCTTTAGGTTTAACTGGTTCTTTTGGCTCATCCGCTTCAAATAACAATGGATGCGCTTCTTTCAGTTCTTCGACACGCTTATCAATGTCCACGAACTCATCATCTTCAAGTTCAACATCCTCTAGTTTTGCCATAATGTATGTAGCGTCTTTCGTGCCTAGGCTGTCTACATACCGCTCTAGCTTGTGTTGTCTTGATTGGTCAGATAACTGCTGTTCTAAGCTTTGTTTGTCTTTTTCAAACGTTGCTAACTGTTCTTTGAGGTCTTCATCGCCACCATCTTTTAAATCTGCTACATCGCCTTTTAAATCTTCAATCTGCTTATTTAACTTGCCGATTTCATCTTCTTTTTCAGCGATGGTGCTCCCGTGACGACCCATGATTGCATTGACCTGCTCATCTTCTAAACCTAAACCTCGTAAAAAATCTCTATTCATTATTAATTTCTCCTCTTCGTTTTGATTTCGGTGCTACGACACCGTTAGGATTGCCTGCTATCGCTTCGGCTTGCGGTAGTTTAAGCTCATTTCGGAGCAAGGAATCATTGCGAAAGATTCCTGATTTTGTGCATAAAAATAGCCACCACTCAATGAGTGCCGACTTAATTTATATATGTGCTTTTTCCCTTATCTTATTTTTTAATTGTTCATTTATGTCTTCTGCTAATGTACGTACTTCTTCATTTACTGGTTCGGTTTCAATTCTTTCAATCAGCTTCCCATCTAATGAGGAATAAACCTCTTCGATAACTTCATTTTTCCTAATAAAACTAAAATCATTATCTTTCAATACTTGGTGTAAAATTAAACCTATTTTGTTGATGTTATCTTCATCTACTTCATCATCAATGCCCGCTTCGCGTACTATTGCATGTGTTAGCTCGTGAACAAGCGTTTGCTCCTGTACTTGCTCATTTACTGTATTATTTATTTCAATACGTGCTTTGTCATATCTACACCAACCCAATTGCGTATCACTTTCTGATAATAATTCTTTATATTCAACATCATAATAAATTCCGCCAACTTTAATTCTCTTTATCATTTGTTCGCTCCTCAATACAAAGTCAGATATGCTACTTTCTTCTCGACCATAGCGATCACCTACTTTCTAACGAATCATAAATGATTTCATCTGTCGCCGTTACTTCGCTATCAACTAGCTCTATTTCAATCTCTCTTGGAAAGTAATTGAGAGTTAGTTGTGGTACTTCGCCAGCTGTCATATCCAATTTAATGTTTTTTAAATATCTTAATTCGACTGGCTTACCATCTAACGAAAGTTCGCTAACAACCTTACTATTCTTATCCTGTTTAATTGTCACTTTCATCTCTACACCACCTATCTATTCAATAATCTTTCAACCATCCGCATGAACTGCATACGTTTATACTCTAAACTTAGTATGTTTTTATCCAATGTTTTGTACAGCTTAGACGCCTTATTTTCTTGTGCTCCCAAATGATGCCATGCGTGGCGACAATTGATTCCCGAATGCCCATCTGGCTCCAAGTATTTATGCTGTGGATCATGTATGTTCGGATAGAGCTTGGCTTTTTCACTTGCTTCGCTTCTTGGAACAATGCAAATTATTCCGCTATTCTGTAATTCTTCGCAAGCGTCACGAGGATTTACATACTTAAATACTTTGACTAATTCCACACCGTAAAACTTTAATGTATTAGATAATACTTTCTCGAAAACACCTTGATACATATATTTCTCTACTTCATTCACGTATCTATCTAAACGCCAGCGGATGCCATCTGATTGTACAAAGCCTGTTTGCAAGCCTTGACTTAGTTCAGTTAGCATAATCGCATGCAAAATTTCCTTGATTTCATCATCAGAATCATTTTCTAACGCTAAATCAATCACTCGATTATATAATTGTTCAACGGTTCCTATTCGAGGAAATACGCTTATTAATGAGCGTTGAATGTTCTTGTTTAAGAAGTTAATTGCTTGTTCCGCATCTTCAGTTGAATCGTATTGCGTTTCTTCAAATCCCCATTCATCCTGAATGTGCTCACTGATTAATTGCTCAGCTTCTGCGATCGCATCCTCAACACCTTGAACAATTCTACGATTGTTATAGCCTAGTGTCGTGATGACGAAAGCATTTAACTCGCTAAACTTCTCTCTACGGTCATCCGCCCATTCTTCAATGGTTGATTCGCCGTCATAGTGTAAGATATCAATCATTTCGGAGATAATCATGCGCTCAATCACTTCATATGCTTGTACTATACTCATCGCTCAAGCCCCAATTCTACTTCTGCGGCTGCTTGTTGCGCTCGAATTCTTTCTTTCATGTTATCTTCGCCGATTTCATGTATCCAAGTTTCGGCATCTTCTTCCGACATTTTAAATACTCGTTCGATAACCACTCGCAGCGGAACAATTCCTGAATTATATGCTTTTAGGTAGAAGTCTAATAACGATTGCTGGTCATTAAACACGCCATCATTAAAATCAATGGAAATGTCCATCCGCTCTAAAGGTTCGAGTTGTTTGAGCGGGTCTGTATCATCTAAAAGCATGTTTGCCACTTCGTACACAGCTAAAACTAAATCCCTTAAGCCGTCCTCAATCGTATTTATATGTGAGGATCGTGTTTGATAAGACTTTGAATTTTCGGACACCACTTGTGTCGCTGTCTTAACTCCTTCGCCTGTAAAGGTAAACGTTCCAACGGATAAACCTACTTGCATCGCTAATAAGTCTAGCAAGGCCTGAATCGATTCGATAACCTGTTCAGAGCGGATGTCGATGGTTAAATCCTTAACGATAAATTCGTCCATTTCAGCAGCATTTAAAGCTACGAATAGTTCTTCGCTATCATCAATAGTTATATAAGGTGCGCCAAAAGCATTTTCGTTTGTTTTAACCATGTATTCGGGAACAGCTACTTGCCGTTTGCCCATACGGAACTCGTTCCACCAAAAATCATACATTACATCTAGCATGTCTAGCGTGTCATGAGCATTCTCAAATGTACTAATGCCTAATGGGCTAGTGATGTATTTGTTATTTGCTTCATTCGGCTTGATATAGATAAACAATGCATTCTCTAAGTTAAAAAACGTTTGAGGTTCCATGTCAGGGTATAACTTGTCCAGCGAAACTTTATCGCCAATTGTATCTTCGTTATTCGATTCATATAGTTCGTTTTTAATGCGATAGTTGAATGAGCCTTCATCCGTTCCCCAATCGCCCCATTCATGCCATTTAAGCAGCGTGTAATACTTGCCATCTTGGTTGAATGTGTTAGCAATAACGGCTTCGTCTACTTCCTCGCTATCGTTCGAAAGGGGAAAGAATGCACTAGCATCCGCATAGGCTATTTTAGGTTCTACGCCGTCTGTATAGACTTCGATAACCATCCCGCCCATGGCAAACATATACTCAAGGTAGCGTTGAAACTCACGCCTAAACTTATTTGAGGTAAACACGTCATTGACTAGTTCCCACTGTTTGGATTTATCAGGCTTCTTTTTATCCTTGCTTTCTTCTACACCGATCTCGACACCTTCGTTAAAGACTAAGCTTGCCATTTCTTTTGCAATAACCTTACCCATTCCTAACGATTTACGCTCACGTTTGATAACTGCTTTGGTTCCCCTATACTCTAATCGTACAGGTTCCCCAGCATATATATTCTTGTTGCGTTCAATGTCTCTGTATTGTGCTTCGCTAATGTTAATATGTTTATGATCCGACACTTTTTCTAAGTTTTGTATAATGCCTATCTTTCTCAACCCCTTTCTGAATAAATCTTTAATACCACTCCACATTTAACCACCTCCAACTATTACACTCTGTTAGGACAGAATCGCATTTTATCGCTTCAAACCAAGTCTTCTTAAATTGTCAACTACAAAATAAATCCATGCATCCACCGTATGATCTTCTATTGCGATAGGCTTCGGAGCATCCGTTTTGATTGTTTTCTCATCCCATTCATAACGCTTGGCTTGCTCTAGGAATATTTGATTATTCTCGTTGTTTAATACATACACACGCCCTTGCGCTAGCAAATCATGCGTGTAATCGATCATAATATGATTTTGCTTCTTATTGACCCCATGCCACATAACGCCATAGTCCAAATGGTACTGGTTACGAAAGCCACCTTCGGCACTATCAATCGTATATTTATATACATGAGGATAGCCTGTGCTTTTAATAAACTCATATACATCCTTCGAAAGCTCACTAGGTGCTTTCTTCCTAATCTTGCCTTCAGGACTGTAATACCACGTATCAAGCAAAATAACATTGTTTTTTGCCGTTATACCAAAGCATAATACAGCTGTAGCGGATGTTTGGTGCCCGATGTCAGCACTGTAAGCTACGTCAACGATTGGATCATCGGCAGGTAATTCATCAATAAGGTTAAATAAATTCATATTGTAAATGTTTGAACCAAAGCCAATGACTTCGCCTAAATATTGCCACCTATAATAGTCATAATCATTTTTCTTATAGTTTTCAATCTTGCGTAATAACTGCTGCGAATTATACCCTCGTAAATCATCTTTATAAGTAGAATGATGTACGTACCAATCAGGGTTATTAGCTAAGCTATCCGTCCATTCGTTAATCCAGTGATATTGCCCTCTAGGAGGGTTATATGACACCCAAGTATTAACCTCTAAGCCGTGCGGCAAGTCATTACGGATGAATGTATCTTGCACCGTGTCAATTTCACTAAAATCACGCAACGCATCCGCTTCTTCAAACCACAGATCAGACACATAACCTTTTTCAATCTTGATGGACTTTACTTTCTGCGGATCATCCATTCCCATAAAATAAAACCCTGTACGTCTCTCTTTGTGTAGAATCGTCATCGGGTTTGTTCTAAATTGATATTGATCAGCGATGCCCGCCTCATTCAATGCCCACATGATTTGATTGTATACAGACATTTTTAATGAATTAGCTTTTTGTCTAAAACAAATCATGTTGCTATCTGGATAAAGAATCTTCTTTTGGACCAATATCTCAGATATAGCGGATGACTTTGTACCAGATCGGCCGCCCTTTGCAAGTTTATTCGGCTTGTCAGTGAGCAATAATCGATAGAACGTTGGGTTCAGTCGCTCATAGAGGTCATGCACCATTGTTTCTTGTTGTGCGCTATAAGCCCCCATTATCTTCCACCCACTTTTTCATGCGTTCATCATTCGAGTTATCCACAATAACGATTTTGCTATCAGCCGAAGATTCTTCTGCATCCACTAGGAACTCCATTAATCTATCCATAGCTTTCTGTTTGTCATGAAATTGGATAATCGGACCATCTTTACCATTTCGGACTTCTTTAATTAACGTGCCATCAACTTCATCGCTATTTTTAAACATGACATAGTTTTTTATTTCGGTTATCGGGTTGCCTTCGTCATCTTCCAAAGGACCAAACATTCCCATGACTTGCTCCTCACGTGTTCCAAACTCTACGTAGTCAGTTGGATCAACAAAGGCTTGTTTTAACCATTCTTTCTTAATATCCAATGAATCGATGTATAGCTCGGAGCGCTGTATCTTCTTTAGACGCTCCAATTCCTTTTTTATGCCATCATTTGCCAATAATCTATAGCCGATTGAGTGAGCTGTCTCATAACTAACGCCATAAGCTTCTTGATATGCTTTGGTCGCATTAAAGTATTTGAGATACAACAAACAGAACTGCTTTTGCTTATCATTTAACTCATCATTCTGTTCTAATTGCTCAATTGCTTTTTGCGTTGCGTCATTCTTTTTTTGCGTTGCAACGTTTTTCTTTTCGTTGCGTTGCGACGTTTCATTTTCTTTTGTCCAGCCTTCACGATTCTTTCTGCTTCGGAGAGTGGACGCTTTGACGCCATGTTTCTCAGCTAATGCTTTCATGCTTAATTCTGTTGTCTTGTATTCTTCTCTTATCTTGTCCCAGTCTGGCAATTCACATCCACCACCTCGCTTTATATGTATTTTATTACTTCACCACATAATTATTCGTCTTATGATAATTGCACTTATCGCACGTTCCACGTTCTCCGCCTATTGGATACATCTTAATTTTAGCGTTATACATTTCCCTTGCACATCGGCGGCAGTAGGTTCTAACGTCCTTTACTGGTTTCTCTGAGATACTTCTCGATGTTTGCATCTAATCTCCTGCCCGCTTTCTGTTTCTGCTTCAATTCTTCTTTGGTTAATTTCTTTTTAGTCATGTAACCACTCCTATTAATTATTGAGACACACTCTAGAGGATATGCTCCCCTGACTTCGGATTTGGAGTCCGATGTTTTACTAATTAAACTAAGAGTGCAAAATAAAAAGCCACCCATGCCCAATGGATGACTTTCATAAAGATATCAATAAGATTTCCAACTTATTGTTGCGTTTTACGTGCGCCCACGAGTTAATCACATTTCTGTGAAAATACAAAATAATAATTCTAATTATTTTTAGGATGTTTCCGCATCCTTTAGAGTTGTTTCCGCAACTCAATACTCTCGGTAACGATTTGCACGTTACATGTCCCTTGGGCTACTGTTATCCTTCGTAGGCGCCCAAAGTTGACTTGACCCATTGGATAACTGTACCACCACCGGTTCGGAGTCTTATGCGTCTACCTATTCCGCCACGAGAGTACACATAGACAAGTACCCTTTCAATCGCCTTGCGCTTTTTACCTAATTAAAGGCAATGGAAGATACAGGATTTGAACCTGTCACGCTTAGATCTTCAATCTAACGCTCTACCAACTGAGCTAATCTTCCATAAGAGAGCCAAGGGATTCGAACCCTCAATAGAAGCAACTCTATTGTACCGATGATGTCGGAATCGAACCGATGACAGGAGCAACCCCGCTAGACCACTACGCTCTCAACTGATACAGTAAGACTCGAACTTACATCGCCCTCATTAACAGTGAGGTGCATTACCATTATGCTATGTACCAATTAAAGGGCTAACCGATTCATCAAACTTTTCTAAGGAGATGTTACTTGGCTTTCGTGCGTGTTAGCCCCTTGCGTATAATTTCTACATATTAGCATTCTACATCACTTTTCGGACAGAAAACGGACATCAAACGGACATCTTATATCCATTTAATTAATTCCTTGATACTTTTATTTCTTCTTCGCCTACATTGTCTCTCAGACAAATGTACTCTATGCGCTATGCAAACCCAGCTTTCTTTGTCCTTATAGAACATTCTGAGTATCTGATAGTCTAATTCATCTATAGTCCTTATGTGCGTTAGACACTTCTCTATGCGCCTTATTCGTGCATTTAAGAATGTGTATGTACCGTCATCAACATATTTCAAGACTTCGTTTTCCGTTACGCTGTTGAAGTCTCCCGTATATACTTTTGGATCAATCGCTTTGTCGCGCAAATCACTTCTTGAACTCTTTTTCTTGGGGAATCTTAGCTCTAATTTTCTTTCTTCCAGTTGCTCGTGTAGATTGCCACTTAAGTAATCGATTAATAAATTTTCTGCTTTTTTGTAATTTTGCTTTGACAACGTCTCAACTCCTTAAAAACTCTGTCATGATTTCTTCGAAGAATAATATTCCTTCCTTTACACCTTGGACTAAATAGCTAACTATGATAATTGGTATTCCAAAAGCCACAAATAAAAGAAAGAATACTATTGTAGCAATGCCTGCAATTATGTTTGTATTCACTTCCTCAACTCCCCTAAAAATACTTATCAAACAATTCGTCCGTCGTACAATAATCTACAAATCTTAAATCATATTTTTCTACGTCCTCATACGGTGGATCATCTTTATATCCAAAGTGATTGCCAACTAATTTAACATTTGGTAATTTTGGCCTTGGATAATAATTTTGGTTTGCTTTGTACCAGCGGTATTTAGTCATTCATCTTGCACCTCTTTATACCCTTGCTTTTTCAATTCTTGCAAAAATCTATGATGATTTATGTTGGTATTAATTCGGTGATGATAAACAAAGTCACTCACTTTAAAATAAAGCGCCATAGTCGCATAGATAATAAAAGTTAAGAAGGCTATTAAACTCTTGCCATAAACAACTCCTAGCATTGCTATTAGGGAGATGATGGCAAATAAAATTTCATTGACTTCTTGCTTTGTTATCTTCTTTAACTTCTCTTTCATTCTCCCCACTCCAATTCATATTTCCGTATCGCATTACTTATCTGTTCGTCATGTTTAATCCGCTTAATCTGTCTTTTTAAGTTAAAGGTCGTAACACCTAGTATGAATAAAACGACCGTCATCAGTGTTAAGATAATGAGTATTAGGTTAATCATCTTCGGTCTCCTCTCCGTTATCTTGCTCCACGTTTTGCTAAAGTAGTATTTGTTAGCTGGCGCATGAAGTTAGCAACCACACCATTTTTAGCTCCGCCCCAAACTACTTTTTGTTCATGTTCTGTCTGCGTGGATACTTTCCCACATAATTTTCCTTGATAATAAAACTTCAACCATCCAAACTCTTCAACTAATTCGATGTTGTGTCTTTTGCACAACTTGTAAAGGTTTATATAGGTCATTCTTACAGCCCCTTTACTTGCTTCTTAGCTAGTTCAAGGACAATTCCCATTGCATGTATTCCCGCAGTTGCTTGCTTAAATTCTTCGTCTGACTGCTGAGTTTGCAATAAATACTGCCATCTCTTTGCATCATTGAATTGTTGTTCTACTACTTTAATTGCTTGTTTTTCATTCATTTTTCCACTTCCTTAACTAAAATGTTCTTTGTACCACTCATAAAAATCTTCATCAGTAGCCGTTTCTACATCAGGAACATCAGCTTGATGAAACCACCAGCCTTGCTTCCATTGCTCGCACATCAGCTCCGCATTACTAGCATTTTCCATACCATCAAACTGTGGTGCTCTTTTAGCGTAAATATCTATATAGTTTTCTGCATAATCTGCTATCCCATAATGATGTCCCATAAACTTCTTTTTGGCTTCTTTTGCATTTTTGGCAAATACAATAGCATTGCCTGCCTCATCACAACTATATAAACCACCCATATACGCTTTCATTCTTCCACTTCCTCTTTTAATTCTTTTGGAAACTCTTCATCAAATATATTTAAATATGGTTTTAAATATGGTTGAGACCACTCTCTGTATTCTTCTTCCGTCATATCCGCTATTAATTTGTTTGCTTCTGGATTACTTGTTATTATTCTTCTGTTTTTTTTACTCATTCTTCCAGCTCCTCTACTAATTCAAATTCAGCATTATCATCATTGATTCCTAGGTTTTCCCACTCGTTCTTTGTAAAACTTGCGGCCTGATATTTATTTTCTATGGCTTTGCTGACACCAACAGTGTCCTTTTCTTTGAAATAGACCCAATTAAAACATTCGCTTCCAGTGGTTACATTTTCCCAACCTTTTATTCTTGCATAATATTTAGGTTCTTCTTCGACTGTGTAGCCTATGTCACAAGCTAGATAAAATTCTCTTTGGTTTTTGTGAGCCCAATCTGCAATCGCTTCATTTCCGGGATTATCTTGTAATAATCTATATTCTTCTAATACGTGTTCATGATCCATGTTGTTTTTAATATAATCAGCCACAAACTGTGGAATCGTGGGTTTTTCGATGACTATCAGACCTTCATTTTCAACTTGGGTAATAAAGTATGCTAAGTCATTAACATTCATTTCTGTGATTTCCTCTTGCTTTAGTTCGATACCGCCGCTTGCTACAAAACTTTTGAACTCACTCAGTAACTCATCGCTCGAAATCGGTAGCGTTTGAAGTACGCTGTTAAACTCATCTCTAAACTGTTTCGGCACGAGTAGGTTTTGTAGGTCAACAACCGGAACTGCTTCTTTCCAAGGATACTCATCTCCTCCTAGGACGAATAAATATTCCTCTATCCACTCTGGAGACAATACCTCGTAATTATCTAGTGGCTTTGGCTCATCTATTTCTACACCATCAGCAATACAGTTCCAATAACAATCAAAGGACTTATCCGTTAGAATACTTTCTTCTCTGATTTTGTCGTGTGCGTCGTATATAGTAAATTTTGATTCATGGGTACTACTTGAAAGCCCTACTGAATATCCACTTTGATAACCATATTCTTTTCCTTTGTCATAACCCTCTTTATACACTTTATCTATCCACTCTTGCGATAGTGTTTCTGGTTCGTCTAGTTGGTCGAGTATGTTAAGTGCCTTCTTTAATCCAAGTAAAGTGCCTGTCGTTAACTCGTCCACTTCTCTTTCGTATCTTGTGTCGTTTAGTAAATTGCGTTCTTTTTTTATTTCTTCGATTGCCCATTCTAAACCTTTCACTTCTTTTTCCTCGCTTTCATCTCTCGGCTTTTTTATTGCCATGCCAACTAATTTCAATCTTTCATTTACTACATGCGATACGTGTTCAGCTGAATGTTCATACTCCCCAATCAATTCAGCAATGTTGTAAGGTTCTTCATCTTCCCATTGAATGAATTGAAATAATTTATCCGTACAATCTGAAAACGTTTCTTTGTGCGCAACGTGTTCCCAAGTGTCTATCCCCTTGATTGGATTTTCTTCAGTTGCTATTAGCCATCCGAAGCGATTTCTTCCTAACATCTTCAAATTGCTATCCAACCCTTTTAATATCTCATACTCTTCTTGGTTAATTTTTGGCATCCTCTAACAACTCCTTGTATTCACTCTCATAAGTTCTCAAGATAGACTTTGCATATTTTCTATAATCTCTATCCTTAATTTCATTTAAGTTGATTTGCTTTAAAATATTTACAATAGGTTCTCCATAATCGCAACAATGTAAGTGCCACAATTCAGAATCAGTCTCTTTATCAAACCAACAACTGCTTTTGGCTGCGCCATGAATGATTGAAATGAAATCTTCTGTTGATAATTCAATTTTAATTTTCGACATTCATTTCATCTCCTAAAAAGAATTTATCGATTAAAGTTAATACATTATCCGTAGCATCATCTCCCCAACCACTTTCTGCCCCGTCCCATGAATGGATTTCATCTTCTATGTCTCTTTTTAATCTTTCATATTCTTCTTGGTTAATTTTTGGCACTCTCTTTCGCCTCCCCATGCAGTTCTTCCCACTCAATTATTTTTTCTTTTATCATTTTTTTCATACCTTTAGTTCCGTGTTTTTCAAAAGTCGGCAATAGTACTTTTTCTGCAATATCCATAACAAATCTGTCATACTCTTCTTTTTCTCCTAAAAATCCACTTATCAAAGCTTGTGCGGCCGGTATGTCCCGTTTGAATACCTCTACCTTAAAATCTGGTGTACAAAACGAAATCCTGAAAAAAGCCTGTAGTTCTGCTTTGCGTTGTGCTGGATAAACGACTAAAGGAATCCCCAATACTTCAACGTGATTAACATGTGCTTCCTTATCTAAAAATCCAACTTCTGCAACTTCAACTTCTGGATTGTATTTAATTTTTGGCATTCGATTCACTCCTTAATCTGTATAAATTGCTATTCCGCCATCTCTTAGGCCATATCCAAAACACAAGTTTCCTCCATCGAGAATCAAAGCTAATTCGTCATTACTCAAATTAGGCTTATTAACAATTATCCTGCTTAACCAATGTCCATAACCAACGTTATATTCAATTACAACATCATATTCTTCTGGATTCTCGATCTTCCTTGCCGAAACAATCGTTTTATGTTTCTCTGTAAGTTCTTTATATATTTCCATATTTATCTTTGCTTTTTCTCTTCCGTTTTCTTTAAAAGCCCATGATGAATATATTTCTTTTTTTAATTCCATTTGTTTCACTCCTAGTTAATTTAATATTTCCCATTCTTTTTCTGGTGCATAGAATCTTCTACCGTCAAATGTGTCTACCATGATGTAGTAGTAATTTAATCCTGTTGGTCTATATCTTTTATAAAATGTTCCTTCAACACCTGACACGTGTCTATAAATCTTCATTCGATTCATCTCCCAGCATATTTATTCTCAATTTTAGCCACTTTATCTTCTGCTATTTCTTTAAGATAACGCGCCCCGTAAATATATAGGTCTTGTAGTACTCGCTTACAATACTGATATGTTTTTCTATCAGCGTAGGACATATCGCCTAGTCTGACTTTGCTCATTCCTCTTCCTCCAATTTCTTAATCTGTTTCCGTAACTGCTCATTCTCATATTTTAGGTTCAAATTTTCATACAGCTTCTTTTCTTCTTTGATAACCTTAGTCAACTGATTTACTGTCTTATTAATTGATTCTCGATACATTTCAAGTGATTCTAGTTGGTTTAAGTCTATTAGCATGTCTTTACGAACAATCGCTTCTAATGCGTGTCTAAACGTTGGATAAAACCCTTCGCGTTTCCAACTGCTATTTTCTTTTTTGGTAATTGGATGCACGGTTGTTTCATATTTTTCGATGATTATGTTTCTGTCGTCCACTCTTTTTATTCTTAGCGTGTCAGTTATTTTCATTTTCGATTTCCCTCTCTACCATCCAAATAGCTTTCTTTAAGTCAGTATTCTTATCATCTTTTTTCCCAGCTCTTAAAATATATTTAACTGCACTTCCTAGCGTAAAATTCAATTCGTAATCTTCGATGATGTCGATAACTTCAAGCTTATTTCCTTGGTAATGGTCTGGGTGGTTGACGAGTTCTTGCTTATTATCAGTTCTCATATCGCACCTACCCCTTTCTGATATTCAATGACTAAAGGATCCTCTAAATCCCAATCTCGCATTTCGGGATATTTTTTATTTAATAATCTCAATATCACTTTATTTCGCTTCCGTTGTTCTGAACGGTCTTCACGTTGTATTCTGATTTCCGTTTCTAATTCCAAATTGAAAATGTAGCAGATTCGGTTGCGATACTTCCTGCTCATTTGTTGTTGCTCAGATTCCCATTTACCAATCGTGCGATAGTGGACGCCTAATTTGTCCGCCATTTTTGTTTGCGTCCATTTTCTACTTTGTCTTAATGCTCTTAATCGTTTGCCAGTCATTTTGATTACTCCTTTAAAATAAGCTCATCTGTGCTACGCAATGTTTATATTTGATTGGATATAAATAACTTTTACCGTCTGGATGGTTGCACATTCCATTCCCTCTATCATCAAACGATACTTCTAGCCCATCAAAATATTCTGCATCTTCTCTACTGATAACACGTTTGTATTCTTCATCTATTAACATTTTTTCTGCAATAAATATATAAGTATTAGCCATCTTCTTACTCCTCATAATTCCCTCTAATTCCTAACTGCGTTAAATCTTTTTTCGATAATTTAATAGGATATACATGATATTTCTTACAAAATTCTGTAAAGCCTAGCGTGTGAATCTCGTCATGATGACTAGCTAAATTGTTATTGTCATCATTCCCACCAACACATAGACACATAAATTTACTTTTTAAATGATTAAACTTTGTTCGGTCATTTCCCATTCCTACAAAATTGATAGCGTGATGAATTTGACTATGTTCCTTTCCGCATATCCAGCAAAGTCGATTCATGGTGTACGCATATAAAATTCGATTAACATCCGCTGTTAAATAAAACTGTTGCTTTCTAAACGGTATGCCGTTGCGCACGCAATACTCAATAACAAATGTAATTAATTCCGTTGCTGTCGTTCGTTTCATAGCGCCATCCGCAACGCTTGGAAACTCATCTAGCAAGTAATGACTCATAAACTCAAATTTCAAATGGCTGTCTATTGCGTCTTCTGGAATACCTGTGTACTTATTGATGTCACCCACTAAAGCAAAATAGTGGTTTCTTTGGTCAACACTAATCATGTTTTTATCGTAAAAGTTTAAAGTCGTGAGATACCGTCCGTTTTCCGCAAGGCGCTTAGCTTTCTCTATGTCGATTTCGTCATGTAATTTAAGCGTGATCGTGTCGCCGTTAAATGCGATAACCTCACTACGTATGTCTCGTATCTTTTTCATATCATCACTCTTTAAATTTCATCTTTTTTATTTAATAAACTCTTATAATAGTCCGATTCATCTAGTTGTTCCTCGTATTGTCTGTACCAGTAATCTATATCGCCTAGTAATTCATCTTGTCTAACTTGCAATTCTTCAATGGTTAACTTTTGGTTTTCGTTAAGGATCATTAAGTGTTCAACTTCGTTATATTCTTCAAACAGTTCTGTATGTACCTGTTCTACGTTGTTATTCAGCTTACTGATTATTAAAAGATTGCTAATTGCCAATAGTGTGATTGCTACATTTTTCCAGTTAAACTTTTTCATGTCGTTCACTCCTCCAAAAATGCTAATCTGCCATTTATTAATTTAACTTCGTATTCTGCTAAGTCTTTTCTGCTTACTGACTTTTTTCCAACTGTCTTTTTAAGGTGCTTCCAATCATCCCAACCAATTAAATAAAACTGTTCAAATTTGAAACTGGCAATCACATAACACTTTGCCCCTAGATTGCTATGTCGATCTAATTCATGCGACTGTACACGAGATATGCGCTCAAATGGCAAGTTAGTAGAATCAGTATGCTTTGCTTCAAAAACGATACTTTGACCGTTTTTAAGCGTTCCTTGGAAGTCAGGTTGCGCTTGCTTTTCATAGAAACCAACTACTTGACCATTCCTGCCTTTTCTAATCATCCTGAAAGGTTCGGGTGTCTTTTGTATATGTGCGATTCCTTTGGTGCGGTAATAGTTGCAGGAGCGTTCGATTAGATTTTCGAACATTGCTCCCAATTTCTTCGCTCGTCTACCGCCGATTTTCTGATTAATCCTATTTACCAATATTATTTGCACGCCTTTCTATCTTCTGCTTAATAGATGTTCTTTTCTTATCAATTGTCGTCTTAAGAACTTGTTATAATCTTTACCTAGACCAGCTACGACTTCTGCATAAAACAAAGCATTTAACATATGTTCGATTCGTTCGTTATTCAAACGGTCAATCTGTCTTATTATTTTTTGGTTTAGCTCTTCGTCATTTAAATATTCATAAACGTTTAAAGCGTCAAGATAAAGCTTTATTTTCAATGCACATTGATAAGCTAAGGCAATTGCTGATTTTGATAGTTCGTTGTCTGGATCGAGTCCATATTCTTCGCAAGTGTCACGAAACCACTTATTATTAAAGTCAACTTTCATTTAGTATCACTTCCGTAAAATTCTGAATTGGCTTATCAAATAGATAGTTAATTATTCCAGTGGATCCGTTTCGGTTCTTCGCTATATCCGCGTCCACATAAACTTTGTTTTTGTCATTTGTTTCTTTCTTATTTTCAGATAATAAGATAACGACGTTTGCGTCTTGTTCTAAGTCGCCGCTTTCACGTAAGTCTGCTAGAGTTGGTTTTTTATCTCCTCTATTTTCAACTGCTCGATTTAATTGACTGATCAAGATAATTGGAATATCTAATTCATTGGTTATTTTTTTTAGTGTTCGAGATATTTTCCCAATCTCTAAATAACGTTGATCACTATTCATTTCTCCATCTATTAATCCTACATAGTCAACTATTGCTAAATATTTTTTCCCTTTGTTTTCATGATGTCTCTGTCGTATCATCCGCTCTATTTCTGAAATCTTAAATCTGCTATCATGCATTCTTAGTCCTGATTTGTTTAGCCAGTCCGCTGATTTAATCACTTGCATTTTTTCGCTGTCTTTTAAAGCTAATTTTGCATTTTTAAATTTATAGCTGTTGATACGAGTTAATCGACTAACAAACTTTTTCAACATTTCTAGTTTGCTCATTTCGAGACTAAAGAAATCAATTTGTGTATCTAATCCTTTTTGTAAAATTTCAATAGCAATATTCATTGAATAAGTTGTTTTTCCGAGTCCAGGTCTGCCCGCAATAACTGTTAGCATTCCACCTTCTAAACCTGCGCCTAGGATCATGTCCAATTTTCGGTAAGAAAGTAGTCCTTTCTCTACTTCGTTTTCTAACTCGTGAAGTAATTCATCTGTTGGTTGCTTTAGCTCGCCTTCATCTTCTTCAATTTCCATTTCATTCATAGTTCGAAGCCAGTCTTCTAACGATTCTTTGTTCTTTTGATTTGGATATTCAACATATTTTAGGCTTGCTTGGTGTGTTCTGTCCTTTATATATTCAACTTCTAAAGCTTTTACGCTTTGCTTTAAATTCGTAACGTAAACATCTTCAAATCGAATTGCATGAAGCCATTCTTCTGTTATCTTAGATTTTGGATAAAACTCTTTAACTTCTAATTCAATTTCAGAAAAATCGCTAAATTTCTTTTCGGTATTAAGCAAAGTATAGGCTAGCTGACGGTGCGTTTCGTCAGCAAACCAGTTAGCCTTTAATCCAGAACGGCTTATTTCTTCTGGATGATTCAACATATAAGCTAATAGCTTTTGTTCTAGTGTGTAATTCAAGTTCTTAACCTCCTGTTAACATTTCCAGCTCATCCCAATCAACGTTATTCTGATCCGTTTGTACAATTTGTTTATTGCTTGTTGGTTGATTCAAGTAGTCATCAAATTTATTACTAAACAACGTTGCGGGTCTCAAATATTGCTCTTTAAATAAATGCTCAGGGTTATTAGCATCTGCTACTTTGTTATCAATCACTTTTTTAAAGTCATCAAATTCAAATCCTTCATTCCATCTAGCTTTAATTAAATCTCTATTTTTATTAGCTGTATGCAAGTACCCTCTGCCTGTCCGTTTATTTAGATACTCAATAATTTCTTTATACGGAATTTGTTCGGCGCAAGCCGTACTAGGGTCTGTATTAATACTTGTATTATTAATACTTGTATTATTCTCTTTAACATTTATGTTAAGGGGGGTCTTAACATCTGTGTTAATACCCTCCTCACTTATTTGTTTAGGGGTATTAACATTTATGTTAAGGGGGGTGTCGTTAATATAAATCAATCTTTTATCTATTTCTTTGCTACCCTCTTTATGCTTATATATAACTTTTATATAACCTCTTGTTTCAAGTTTTGAGATCCATCTTGAAACAGTCACTCTTGATACACCGTACAGTTCTGCAAAATATCGATTGCTTGCCCAACTGTACCCATGTTTATTTGTTAAGGCTGTAAGTTCCCCATACATCAATTTTTCACTTGAAGTCAATTGATTATCGTATCTAACTGTTGCGGGTATATTTGCGTAATAACTAGGTTGTTGTTTCATTTAATCACTCCGCTCAAAATGGTAAATCATCATCTGAGATGTCCGTTACATCACTGTTTTCAAACGGATCACTATCAAAATTAATATTTTCAAATGGATTGTTGTTCTGGTTGTTTTGTTGATTTCTATTCTGTTGTTGATTCTGGTTATTGTAATTTTGTTGATTATTTTGTTGCTGGTTACCTTGATTTTTGTTTTGAATAGGAAAGCTAAACTGATCAATTACTACTTCAGTAACGTAAACTCGCTGCCCTTGATTATTTTCGTAATTCCTTGTTTGAATTCTGCCTACAATGCTAATCCCTTGCCCTTTACTAAAGTATTGACTGATTGTTTCTGCTGTTTTTCTGAAAGCTACTACATTAATAAAGTCTGTTTCTCGTTCGCCTTGTGCGTTTTCGAATGGGCGTTTAACTGCGATATTGAAATTCAATACCGCAATGCCGCTTCCTGTATATCTAAGTTCTAAGTCTCGAGTTATTCGTCCTTCTAAAACTGTGTTGTTAATCATATTTAACCCCTCCTAAAATGGTAAATCGTCTAATACCAAATCATCCTCATTGACGATTGGCTCTACTGTTATGCCGTTCTCAACCATGAATTTATTTAATCTGTTTAGCTGATCAATTGTTCCAGTCACTTTGATTTTTTCTGTTATTGTTTGTTCTGCTACTTCTTCAAACTCACGTTCAAATTCTAAAAACTCGGCTTCTTCGGGTGTTGGTATTGCCGATTTGTTTTCTTCTTCAACTTCAAGCTTGTGCAATCGTTCAGCTTCTTCCATTTCCTTTTTCTGTTCTTCGATTCGCTGTATCTTCTGAATGATGTCAAGCGATGAACGGTATTCAAGTTGTGAAGTCCATCCCTCGTGCTCCATTCCTTTTTCATCAAGGAAAGCTTCGAGTACTTCTCTATCCGCTAACTTTTTCTTGTTTTCTTCTTCTAAGCGTTCAATTTCTCGTTTAACTTCATCTGTTAGCTTTTTGCGAGGATTAAGCTTCTCTGTCCAGTTGCCTTTGTTCGTCCAGCTGTTTGGTATTTCGATATCTTCTATTCTTACCTTGCTATCTTTTAATTGACGTTCTAGATAGTCATTTAAGGCTTCTGTGCGTGCCTCTTCTTGCTTTGTGAGTATTTCATCACGAGCATTCTTAATGTCTTGCAAGGGCTTATTTAGCAATTCTGTTACGTGTTTAATCTTGCCCTCGAACTCTTTTAGAGGTTCGTTATATTCACGTTTTACTTTTAATCTATCTTCGTCTAGCCCTTTGATAAAACTGTTCAATTCTCTATGCACTTCATTAATTTCGCTTAGTTCGGAATCTTTTAAAACTAAACTGTCATAATGTTTGGCAACCATCTCAGCCGTTTGAACTAATTTGTCATAGTTACTAATTTCGATCTCCGCTGGTTGAAAAATAGGTTTAAATGTTCCTGTTTTTATTTCTGCCAATTCATTTTTAGTCATGATTATTGCCCCCAATTAACTGCGTTTGTCGTGTTCCCTTGCATTAAGCTAGTTTGTTCATTTGATTGATTAGCTTGTGTTTGCTTCTTTTTAAAGCTAGTTTCTGCAAGTCTTAAATGTTTGTTATAAACTGCTATGTTTTCTCGCGTTACATTTGAATCTACATTTCCAGTCTCTTCGTTGGTACGTTTTAACATAGCTCTATGAATATTCCCTTCTGATTGACCTGATTCAAGAGCTAATTTACTTACTCTATCAACGATATTATTCATGTTGCTTGTAAAATCATCTTGTTTATTTTGTTGCTGGTATTGGTTGTTATTTTGTTGTTTTGGTGCGTTATCTTGTTGGGCTTTATACTCGTTTGTATCTGCATCTTTCGTATCATCAATAAGATACAGGCCGTTTAAAGCATATTTCCGAGCGTAAGATGAGGCTGTACCCGTTATTTGACTATCATCCATACCTTTTTTACTGATGGCTTCACGAGCATAAGCTGTAACTGTAATTTGGTTTATTGGATCTGTCGCGTCTTTAATTGTTGCTGTTGCTTCAATATAAATTCTGTCACCTACCGCTATTGGTTTATCTGATAACGTTAAAAGCAAGTTATACTTAGTGTTTATTGGTTTGACTGCTTCTAAAATATCCTCTGCACTTCGATAATTAAATTTGCTGAAATCGTTCCATTGTCCTTTAGGAGCTTTTAATTCGTTTTGTGTCGCTAATAATCTTGCTTCAAAATTTGATTCGCTCATTTATAACACCTCTCTAATTTCGTGTATGTTTACCAAGTCTAATTCGCCATTTTTGTTTAATGTGTCAATGATGATGTCGATAAAATAATCTCTTTCATCTTCATCTTTTAAAGTGTGTAAAATCATTTCTCTTAATCTATCTTTTGAACAAAATTGATTCGTGTGTAGGTAAAAGTAATATTCTTCTTCATGGTCGTTTTCTAAGATTGGTCTGCCGTCAAATTCATTTGCGATTAATTCATTAAAAATAGCCATGTACTTTTTCCTTTCTCGTGATATAATGTACTTAGATTACTTTTCAAAAGGATTTTTTCCTTTCTTACACCCTTGGGCAAGGGTGTTTTTTTATTTAATCTGTAACCGTACATTTGTATTCTGATTCGTTAGCAAGTCCATTAAACTTTCTGTTAATCGTTCTTCTGCTTCTCGTTCACTTGAAGCTAATACTTCGATTTCTCCATGTACTTCAAATACATACCTTTCAACAAAACCTTTAGTTTCTTTCGGAACTTTTAATTTTTGACCTTTCATGTATTGGCTCCTTCCTAATCGTTTCTATTACCATGCCGTGCCCTTCACAAATACGGCAATCTATCGTCCTGCCTTCTATTTCTTCAAGTCCTTGTCCTTTGCAATCTACGCAAGGCAGATACGTCTTGATTACTCTGTAGTTCATTTCCATACAAACCCACCGCCATTCAACCAGTAAATTTTAGGACCAATTAGCACAAGCAAAAACGCGACAATCATAAATATTGCACCAACAACAAACTTCCAATCTTCTTTTTTAAACCCCATTCACTTCAACACCTTTCTGAATTTTTGTCTCAACCATCTTTATCACTCTCCTAAATATGCTTTTCTTAGTCTTGGTAGCTCTTTTTTAAAACTAGTTAGGCGACTTCTTGTTTCAACTACATCTTTAAACTCAAGGTAATAAGCGAAGCAGATGACACTGTATAATGTTTCCATACCCGCATTCTTGATATAAGGTGTATGTGGTTTAAATTGATTGGGATTTTCGTCTGCTACTTCTCTGAACGATTGTAATAATCGAGTTGGATCTTTATAACCAAATATCTTTCCGATATCTCGTCTACTTGCGAATTGTTGTTGAGTTTTTCTAACTTCTAAAATTTGCATACTATTTACTCCTTTTTAAAATTTCTATTTTAGGGATTTTTTAAGCAAAAAATTTTGTTATACCAACCCCTAGTATTTTTGATAATTGTGGTAACATACTAGCTTTAATTTCATATTGACCATTTTCATACTTTAGATAGTTCGACGCGTTGCTTATACCCATTTTGTCAGCCATCTCTTGCAACGAATAACCCTTTTCTATTCTTTTCTTCTTAATTAACTCTAAATTAATTTTTTTGTTTTCCATAGCTACCCTCCAAATTTCTATTTCGGAAATTCCATTAAATTAATAATACCATTTCTATTTTAGAAATACAAGGTTTTTTATTTCTTTTTTAGAAATAACTATGTTTCTATTTTAGAAATGTGATATTGTTTATTTAGATAAATAAAAAGGGAGTGTCTTTCATGAAAGTTGGACAACGAATTGCAAATATATTAGAGCGTAAAAACTGGTCGCAAAAAGACTTGGCAGAAAAAACTAAAATCAGTAAAAGTGTAATTAATCGTATTATTCTAGGCACTCGCCCCGCTCGAGATGATGAATTAATAATGTTAGCTAATGCATTAGGTGTGACGGCTGGATATCTGTTAGGAGAAGCTCCCGCTGTTACTGAACAAGATGAATTAGATTTAGAAGAAATGCTTGAAAGTAACATTGCTATGACTTACGGCGGTGAGGAGTTAACTGATAGTGAAAAACAAAGAGTACGTGATATCTTAACAGGTATTTTTTGGGAGAAAACAAATAAAGAACGTGATGAAAATGCTAAGTAAATATTTACAATTAATCTCAAAATTAAGGAGCCAGTATGGAGCATTAGATCCTTTTCTATTAGCTAATGAATTAGATGTAGAAGTAAGGTATGTGCCTTTTGGAAACAACCCTAAAGGGATGTATACAAAAGTTAAAGGTACTCCAATGATTTTATTAAATGAAAGTATTGAGGAATTACCCGAAAGGAAATTCGTGCTTGCTCATGAGTTATATCATTATTTAGAGCACGAGGAAAACGCCGCCTATTACATTCAAAATGACAAAAACAGAAGTAAACTAGAAACGGAAGCAAATAAGTTCGCTATTACTCTACTCACAAATTTGTACATAGAAGAAAACCGAGAATATCCAGAAACAATTAAAGACGTCTCATATAAATATGGAATATCGTATAAAGAAAATATAGAAAAATTATTTTAGAAAGAGGTGTATATGATGAAGAAAATTTTATTATTGTTATCTATGTTGTTCATTTCCGCTTGCTCGAATAATGATATGGAACCAATTGAGGAACCTACTAAGCCAGAATCAGAAATTAGTGCTAACAATAATTTGATTGAAACATTTGAAGGTTATCTAAAAGACGAACAAGAGCGTCTAGATAAATCTGAGGGAATTGCCAGTAAGAGCACGCACGAAAATGCTGTTAAAAATTGGAAACAAGAAATCAGACAAGTCGAACAAGAAAATGAACTGTTAGAAGAAACATTAATTTACAATGATGATTTTAAAGTCGTACAAGGTACTGGAATTTATGTGCAAAAACATGATGGAATGTTTACTGAAAGTACATTAATATCAGGTTTTAATAATGACATGCTAAAGGAATTAGAACGGTATAAAGACGAAATAACGAACGGGGCAATATTAATTGCGGCAGCACCTTTTGAATCTGAAGGCGATAAATTTCCTGTTATTTCTGTGTACTACTCCCAAAAATCTTTGGACAAAATCGACTTTGAAAAAGCATTAGATAACGATGAGTATTTATACAAAAATGCTGATTATGTAGATGTACATAATACACTATCAAACACTTTAACTAGCAGAGGTAACTTTGATAACGTTCCAGATTTATTTGCTTACTATAGCGGAATAACATACTGACAAAACAGCCTTTTAATTAAGGCTTTTTATTCAAATAAAAAAGAACATATATTCGGAAAGGAAAATTAAAATGTTGAATTTGTCTATTGAACTGAACAATATTAAGCGCGAGGAGATGTTTCTATCAAAAATAATTACAAAACCAGATAATCCATATTTCAAAACGGAAGATCTTGCAGTTGTTAAACGAGCTAAGGATTGGAGTAATATCAAAGATGGGGATTTTATTTTGGTTAGAAATGAAAATGGAGTAATGGAGGGGTTTGATGATAGTATTTTCAAAGTAAGTTTTAATAAGAATGATGTAACACTCGCTCCCCTGTCTTCTTTTGTACCTTTTGAAACTAAAGATATTAAATTTGATGATTTATCAAAAGTTAAGCTAACAGGGAAAATAATTGGAATTATAAGAAGTCTATCGAATGAATTTCCAACAGATAAATTTAGTATTTTTTAATTGGAGGGATAAAAATGTGGCCAGAACGTCAACCAAATGGAACTATTAGATTTAGAGAAGAATATACTGATCCAATAACCGGAAAGAAAAGGAAGGCAGGCGTTACAAAAACAAAAAACAATACGCACACTAGAAAACAAGCACAAGCCGAATTGGACAATATTATAGAGCAAAGAATAGAAAAGATATTGCTTGATCACAAAAAAGCGAATGAAACGCACATTACTTTCGAAGAATTAACAAAGAAATGGTTATTAGACTATAAAACAATACGTAAAGAAGGCACTTATTATCAACGTAAAAATCATGCAAAACGTTTTCCTAAAGAAATTATGAAAACAAAATTAAACGAATTAGATTATGCTATGTTTAATAATTTTTTATATGAAATGAAGCATGACGGTTTATCACAATCAACAGTGAATAGCTATTATAGTTTAATCAATTTGATACTTAAATTTGGTCTGAGTTTGGGAGACATAAAAGATCGTCAATTATTAGATAATCTAAAATTCCCGGAATTTGGCAAACAAAATCAAAATGAAGAAGACCTGTTGTATTTAGAACCTATTGAGTTGCAAGGTGTTATTCAACAGCTCAAAGACAATGGTTTCCACGAAATAGCACGCTTATGTGCTATACAAGCTCAGACAGGGTTACGTTATGGGGAACTTGTCAGTTTAGACTATGAGAAACATATCAATTTCATGCAACAAACCATTTTAGTTGAACGCACATACGTTTACCACTCAAAGACGTTTAACCCACCCAAAAACGGCTCTACGCGAATTATTAGCTTCAATAAATCTACAGAAAATTTACTAAAAGAACAAATACAATTTACTCGATTTAAAACAATGGAATTAGGCTTAAAGAAAGAACCTTTACTTTTCAA
>RWZE01000054.1_pt1 | contig 41565 bp, 59 predicted proteins | sample 2187721 | NCBI WGS metagenome assembly RWZE01 (sample SAMN10531867, study PRJNA481165) | viral metagenome | isolation source: viral particles purified by filtration and ultracentrifugation from about... | host: Nasonia giraulti 16.2 | place: USA:Tennessee | collected 2011-04-01
AACATCCGTGATTCTTTGTCTGTCACTATAAAATGACTGTGCAACTCTCCTAAACCAAGGTTTTCGATAAACTTCGGTTTATCCGGGATGTCTGCGCCGTTCTGGTCTTTGGCGAGCTTGCCGTTGACGTCGGCAACGCTGGCTTTTTTGCCGAGTTCGGTAGTTACAAGTTGTTGTGATGCCACTTTGGCGGGATCATTTCCCAACTGCTGAGCGATATCTGATTTATCAATTTTTTTAAGCAATTCCAGCTTTAAATACGGATTGGTGACGTAATCTCCATTACTGATGATCAGGTTAATGGCTGATGACAATCTGGCTTTAATATCCGAAAAATCACCGGTATCAAGCAGGTCTTTCTGATCGGTATCCACAATAAACTGCGCGACTGCAGACGCGATTAATGATGCCTGCCGCCAGACTTTGTTCAGCTCTTTGGATTTGGCCACACCGCTGGTGAACCCGTTATGCCTGGCTGCCAGAGCTTCATATTCCTGATTGGAAAGCACGTTAGCCCCTTCGGCTGTACCGAAAGGTAAAAATTCATTCTTAGCCATAAGACCTCTTAAAACGGGACCGCAAAGCCGCCGTTATCAAACCCGGCGATGTAGTCATTAGTGATATCGAAACCAAAGATCGGTGATTTCGGTACTGAGTTGATGTAATACTGATTAACACGGACACCTTCCGGTTTCACACCGAGATACCCTTGTTTTATGATTGATTTCGTCACTTCATCGATAACAGAACCGGTGATGAAAACATCCATCGTCATGTCCTGGTTATCGATAAAGAAAATGCGGGTGTCTTTTCCGGGCAACAGAGAACGGTAAATTTCCATCAGTGATTCTGACGTTCCGTCCCAGTGGTTAGCCTTAATTTTAACTCTGATGATTGTCCGGTATGTTTCGTCGTCCAGTTCGGTAAATCCGCTTTCAGCATCAAATTCCCGCTTCCATACCCCCTGATCAAATCCGATATCATCCATATCCAGAGAAAAATACACACCGGTTATCGGTGTGCTGATATATCGAGATATGCCTACCCATTCACCGATGACATCCAGCTGAACGCCCACGGCCTCATCGAGAGAAAAGTACTTATTCAGATCCAGTGAAAGCCGGGTTATTTCTGACAGTGATTTGGTAATGAGATTGATGTGACTGACAAATTTATCTGCGGGTTGATGCTGTGACGTAATCAGACGTAAATAGTCTCTCATGTTGTCACTATCTCCACGTTATCCGTCTGACATGTGGCGAACTGGTTATATTTCATCGTGATATTGTTTTCCGATACCCCGCCAGCGGACAGGCCGATTTCCAGACGGGAAATATAAAATGTCCCTCCTTCCGGATCTGCCTGGAGGTTTGCCGGTGAAAATAATTTTGTCCGGTAAATCTCGGTTCCGATGTCCAGATTATTCAGATAGTCCGTGACGGCTTTCCGGATTTTATCCCCCACCAGCGTGGTATACCCCTCAAATGCCTCAATGGTGATCCGGACGAATGCCGGTACACTTTCCGGGCGACTGAACCGGATAGGTAAAATAACCCCGTAATCATTGGTAATTTTTATCTCAACATTCCCGAATGTTCCGGTACCCGGTGTTTTTTTCAGGGCAATGACTTCCGCGATATTTTTTGCATCACCGCCATCAACAATAAGCGCTATTGAATGCGATGGTATACCACGGGAATCTGTCTTGCCGGTGTCATTTTCAAAAGCAGCCAGACGTGCCACACCGGCTATCTGGCTGACTGAACCGATGACGCCATCAAGAACCGTTCTGGACGGCAGCGCCACGGATTTACGGCGGCGGATACGCAGATCACCGTCCGTTTCAACACTGCGTCCGGCTGTTGCCGTTGCGGTATTGGTGACTGACTGCCACCCGCGTGTTGGTGTGCCGATCTGGCTGACCTCGCCAGGCAGAGCAATAACAGACCCGGGCTTCAGACAAACAGCGGTTACCGTGATATTTCCGTGCGTACCAATCACAACCGAATCAGGAAGTGACCAGGAGTTACCGGCTGAATCGCGTACAATGCCATTTTTTATAACGGCACCCACCTGCCCGGTAATGATGACATCGACTGTGGAATGTGACTCCTCATTACGGGACAGCCCATTAATCGCCACGTTATTGGACAGCGCCTGACCGGCAGAGGTAGACGGACTGAGTGAGTTATACGCGGTTATCACTGCATTATTGGCATCATGAACAGCCAGGGCATAAATCGCCAGCATCTGCCCGTCTTTACTGTCCGGTTCGATATAAACATCATCGCCGTAAATCAGTCTGAACAACTCTTTCAACCGGTTAAGTATCGCCGGATAATCCGGTGCGCTGATGCCTTTCTCTGTGATAACCGGCGCAAGCCCGACAGTTTCGATATTTAACATTATCCCTCACTTGTGATACGGGTTTCACCGTACAGAGTATCTATGGTGGCCGTAATGGTTACCTTGCGCGTTGAGGTGTTCATATCCAGCCCGAATGCTGTAATTTTCGTGACGCCCGGAGTATTCAGTATCCGCTCTTTGACTGCCAGTGCGTAACCCTGCGCAGGATTCTTTCCCAGACCTTTCTGAGCATGTGGCGTACCTTCACGATCATCCAGAAACCATTCCCCAAGCCAGAGCCGCAACCGGCTTTTTACCGCCATAGCGACCGTTTCCGGTGTATTTTCACTGAACTGGTTCAGACCGAATGTGTAATCGCCGCTGACTTCTTTCCGGTACCGCATTAGTTCGGTCCTCCCGTATTCCCGCCACCGGTTTCAACACCACCGTGTGTGTGTTTCATCAGACTTACATCGCCTGCAGTAACATCGTTTTTCACCGTTACCGGCCCGTTCATCGTCGCCTGTCCGCCGTCCGTACCCATTCCCTGTGACAGATTGCCGTTAATCGTAACGTTGCCATTCAGGACAATTTCCGGTGAGGTGATTTCCGTACCGCCGGCCGCCGTGGCGGTCAGTTTTGCAGGCGTCACCACAGTGACGTTTTTACTGCCGGTATCAATGGCGATATGAGTACTTCCGTCATCACTGCGTAACTGAACCTCGGAAGTACTGATGTTGCTGATTTTAGCCGTCTGTGACATCGGGCCGACCCAGGCAAAGCCGTCTGACAGGTTATGTTTCCTCGGATCAACGGCCTCCTGAACACCACCGGACTGCCACCAGTAATCAATACAGCGGTCGGCAAATACAACAAAACATTCATCACCGGGCTTTACCGGGAATGTCAGTGTGGCGCCGCCGCCACGCGGGAAAATCACAGGCACATCCACCAGCAGAGGAAGCGGCACTGTTTTTTGCTCACCGTTCTCAGTCACCGTCCACTTGATCGCCGGTTGCGCTTCCACCGTCACAGCATCAGGATTAAACGACTGAACGATGCACGGCAGGCCGACAAACAGGCCGGACATAATATTTTCTTTCAGCAATAAAAAAGGCGCCTCAGGGCGCCCTACTCGTTCATCATTTGAAATCATGCTTCTACCGCCATTGCCTGCAATGCAGAAGGATTAAGTTTTGTCTCAACTGACCGTGCAATGCAGATCAGCTCCTGATACCAGGAATTACCCCGCGTGTCGCCAAAATAGCTCACATTAATCACCTTATACTCACCGTCTGTATCGAGTGGTGATGGTTGTTCAGCGGACCCGGTATGGCTACCGTTCATGCCTATTTCTTTATTTGACAGGCCAGCAAGGTTAATACCGGCATTATCCAGGTGGATCAGTGTGCCGGGTTTGATATCGGGGTTAATCATGCACATCACATTAATGCCGCCACCGATGGTCTGCTCCGGCGTACCGATAAGGCCGGAATCATAATGCAGGATGATCTCGTTGATATAGTTATCTTTCGGCACCAAATCAACACTGTCACCTGTGTAACGCCAGTCAGCATTATTCTGCTTCGCAAAACAGGTCATTTCATCCCGGTGCATGCCGAATAGCACCTTACCGCGTGGCGCCACCGTTTGATCATACTCACCACGCAGCCCGGCGGTCATCCCGTATTTTTCCAGATCTTTCATCAGTGCCGTATCAATATCCGGCTGAGTGTAACCGGCGGCGACTGTCTGAGACACAATCGCCTCACTGTATGCCTGATCGCCTTCCGCTGACTGAATAACCACATAAGTGTCTGTTGTATTTTCACGACCGGCATAGGTGTATTGAATCTGCCCGGAAAAAATCTGACTGCTGTTATCTTTATAACCGGCCACAATAATAATTTGCTTAAATTCGTACTGTCGCAGCCTGTTTTCGGTCTCTTTGTTCAGGTTGAACACCTTTACAATCGCTGTTGCAGGATAAGCCGTATTTGGCCGGGTGATATTGAATGTGACCCGTAATTCAGAAAGATCTATACCGTCGCCGTTTTCATCTGCAACAATAATCTGGCATTCACGTATCCAATTTTCAGACATGGACACCTCATTTTCAGGCAATAAAAAAGCCGCTCAAGGCGGCTTCAGTAAACTGATATATTAATGAAACACATCACCAAATTTCTTAACTATCTCTGATTTGTGGTTATTTATATAATTAGTCACACGTTCATTAGTGGAATCTTTTTCATTTGTCATTAAATTTAATAATTTTTTTTCACATTCATCCGAACTTTTAATGCACTCAGACATTAAAACATCTTCATTAGCCATAAACATGGCATATGATGCAGCTTTAAATTTTGCTGATTTTTTTGTGGTGGATGCTATATTTTTCATCAAATCTTTCGTTGGCATGCACTCTTTCATTGTCAAAATGCTCATTTGGTATTTATCACCCACACACACCATGTCGACGAAACCGCCACGAGAAAGACTTAAAATGTAGTCATTATTTGCATCTACTTGCAATTGAATGACACCAGGTATCGACGCGTCAGACATCTCAACAATACCGCCGTCATTATGACTCGATTTTATCTCACTAACCTTTCCTGAGAGTCTTATTTTTTTATCTAAATACTTTTTATTAGCAGATAATTCATTTTTATGATAATCCCTGATAACATCGGAACTATTATTAATTTCAGGGATGGATTCAAATAAAGCGGTTACGCCACCTTCGGTAAACGTCTTTATTTCATTATTTATAAGTGCATCAGAAACATTACGCACAGCAATTGACTCATTATAATCAGAAGCTGAGAAAACACTTCCGGAGATAAAAAAACAACATATAGCCAAGTATTTATTAATCATGTCACACCTGTAATCACAAACCGTAAGTAAAGTATAGCCTATTACCAATACCTAATTCATCCCGATCTGTCTCGTTTTCCTGATTCTCACAATAAAAAAAAAGGCTGCCTTTGATACCGGTATACCGGTAAGCCTCTAATATATCCACCCCACTGACCAGTGGCACACCAGTAAAAATTTCCGATCCAGTCTGAGTCATCATGTCCACAACCCACCCACAAAACTGGCGGTATACCAAGCGAATGCGGTAACGCCCCCCGCCAAGCTGAATATCAAATTGCTGGTTTTTGTTGGAAACAGGAATTTCTATAACATTCATTCTTTTTATTTCCCAAATGGATTGAAAAGAGCACCTAACCCGCCTTTCATGTTGCTCAATATGCTTTCATTTACTGGCTTTGGCGTCACCGTTCCACGCTCTTCCGTCCCTCCGGTCGCCTCTGGAAGTTTCTGATTTTCCACCGGAGCGACTGTCGTTTTTTTCGTCTCAATGATAATCACCTGTCTCAGTGTTAAAACTACCATCAGCACATTTTCACTGGTGTTATCGGTCGTGACTTCGATGGCACGGATCAGCATATTTTTGTAATCACGCTTGCCGGTAATGACATCAAACGGCTTTTTACCGGCTCTCAAATCCAGCAGTTGCTGATATATCTCGCGGGGGCTGCTGCCTAGCTTCAGCCCCGTTGAAATATCAAACATACTGGACGTATCGAACCCGTCGATCAGTGATCCGCCACCAGCGAAGCCGATTTCCATTGTCACTTCTGATGGCCGGTCAAAAGTATGATCACTGACCGTAAATCCCTCACCGCCCGGAACCTGCACCGGATGCTCAGTAATCTCTGAGCTGTCTGAGTGCTTTTCCGAGATAACCACGCTGGGGACGATCATCTCAATCTTCCGGGTATTCTGGGAAAACAGGGTTGATAAAATATCCATCTGTCACACCTTTGACTCTAAATTACGAACCAGTATCTGGTTATGACGCCCGACGGCATCCCCTGAGAGACCAGCGGCCTCCTGCGGGTCTGAGACACCGGTAACGTTGATATTGTTTACCTGATTAATAGACACGCTTTTGGTGTCGCTCCAGTCATTTCGGAGTAACTGCTGTGGCATAAATGACGTTTTTTTCTTCATGTCATTAAACCCGGTCACAACGGTTTCCATCATTCCGCCATTAGCGGGCATACCCCCGCCGCGATTACCGGCGATGGTTGGATCCGGCGCACCGGTGATGGCCGCTGTCACCAGCTCTTTCGGGTAAGGGAACTGCCCGTTGTTTTCGACAATTGACATCGCGCGGATAAGCGCATACATCACCTCAGTATCATTGAGATCAAGTTTATCGTTGATACCGACACCCATTTCATCAGAGACACGTTTAGCATACGCAGCAGGATCATTTTTGCCGTGATTTTTTGGCGCCCACAGACTGACAATTTCACTGATAGTCTGCAGTTTTTTCCTGCCGGCCGCATCCGAAGTGCCGTTAAAATACATCATCAGCTGCCGGACATTACCCTGCAGTCCCTCATAGGCCGAGTTATACACCGCAAATGCGCCCCCGGATTCTTTCCGGGCACCGCGCTGTTTTGCGAAGTTCATATTGAGCGGGTTGTTATTCTTCACGCCGCGTGCTGCACCATCCAGCGTGGAGTAATCCGCCCCGCCTGTTGACCCGAACCCCAGCTTTTGAAGCGTCGTATCCACGGTGCCGTTACGCATAAAGGTGCCAATCTGGCTGGCAAACGGGATAGAGATAATACCTCCGGCCTGTTGCAGCACGATTCCGGCTTTAGTGGTCAGGCTGTCAGTCGCCTGGTATTCCTCAACCGCTTTTTTCAGCCTGCCGATATTCCCGACCAGCTCACCGGTCATTTCGCCCATCTTGCCGAAATCCATCTGATCCAGCAGCTTCTGATGGTAAATCAGTAACGCCCCCATGCCGGCCATTATCAGTCCGGGCCATCCGGCCAGCAGCGCTAATGCACCACCCGCCCGTGTGACGGTAGCAAGGATACTGAGCAGCCATTTACCGCCCAGGAACAACGCAAAACCCCAGAAGATAGTTTCCCACCCGCCGACTGACGTTATGATGTCCTGAATGTACCCCCAGACCTCTTTAAATGTTTCTTTGACAGACTCAATCGTACCGGTCCACTGAGACCAGTCTATGGCCGATTTGCCGCCCTCTTTCCACGTTTCATAGTCATCCCAGAGCAGAAACAGCGCGGTCAGTGCGGCGATCATCAGCCCCACAGGGGATGTCAGAAAACCTTTATTGAGCGCCCACCATGCCGCCAGCACCAGACCAAATGTCTTAATCATGCCTTTGGTGCTTTCGTCGAGCCGCTCCCACCAGCCCATCAGATCACGGATACCTCTCACTGACCGGTACACGAAGTGCTCCAGGATATCGGACAGTTTCAGTATGGCGCCGGTCACTTTCAGGATAAATTTTTCTATCAGCGGGAAGTTCTGAATAAACAGCTTTGTAAAACGCTCAATGCCCGGCGTCAGTACCCGCGCCAGTTCGGCACCGATTTTATCCTTGCCGATCCCCATCGCGGCTTTCATCTTTGAGAACTGCGTCATAAACGCATTTCCCTGTTTTGCAGCTGCGTCAGGGTTAAAGCCCATGGCTTTCATCATCAGGGCGTATTCTGATGAATAACCATGAATGCCGCGGCGCATAGCCATCAGGGTGTTTTCATCGATACCCAGCATACCGGCGTACTGATTGGCCCGGTACATCGGCATTTTTGCCAGCTTGTCACCCAGCAGAGCAACCAGTGACGCGGTATCCCGCAGTCTGCCGTTAGCGTCCCGCGTCTGGATACCCATGTTGCGCAGGAATCCCTCGCCGCCCGGATTATTGCGCAGGAAAGAGGCCAGCCGCTCTACTGACTGGCTGAACCCGTTAACATCACCACCAGCCTGTTTGACCGCATATCCCAGAGAACGAATGTTATTTGCGGTCGCACCGGTGCGCTGAGACTGCCAGTACAGTTTATCCAGCCCGTCAGATATCTTTGCCGTGAATCCCACGATGGTCAGTGCAGCGGCCTCGATTGCGGCACCGGCTTTCATTGCTTTCGATGTGACATCCCCGAGAACCGAGGAAAACTTTTTCGCCCCGGACTCATCAACATCAAAACCGAGGGAGACCAGGAAGTCCCTGAGTGTTTCAGCGCTGCTCATGTTTGTACCTTTCTATTGTTGCCTCGTTTTCCGCTTCAACGTCGAGGAAGTCATTCATCAGCGCAATATCCGCGAGCGATACTGTGCCATCGAGCAGCGATTCATACCGGCACATTCCCCGGCCGACCGGACGCAGCAGGTAATACCGTCCGCCGGGGAGTGTCTCCAGCTCAATACTGCTTATCAGGCTTGCGCGTCGTTCTCTGGTGGTGCGGGAAAAAAACTGCCGAGGGAGTCCTTAATCACGTATCCGACAATCTGTAACAACTCAATGCCGTTGATATCGTCATACATCAGGACGCCGCCTGAATAGATTTTTGACCACTGGTTGCCGGTCTGGCGCGTCACCACATCCAGACAGATATCATTGATTTCTTTCCGTGATTTTTTATCCAGTGTTCTGACTGCCGTTGTCAGTGCGGGAAGGATAACCGGCAAAGAATCCATGAGTTTTGCCTTACGGATTTCAGCAATTTCATCACCACCGGCATTGTCCTTATCACCGCCGGCGGAGGCCGGTAATATATCTTTCAGCAGGGGAGCTACCGCACTGAATGCAGGAACCAGCGCGAACGCCAGATCCTGCTGCTGAAATGCATCCAGTTTCCCGGAACGGTAAGTATTGCCGTTAATCATAAATTCCATCAGAACGTCCCCAGCAGAGTGTCAGTTTTACCGCAGTCAAAGACCCACGATACGGTGTTACCGGTTTTGGCATTCTGCCAGTCAGGGATGCGCTTAAATGCGACTGAGCGGCAGACGGTGACATCATTGCTGACCTTGTTGCGGATAGTAATGATGTTATTTCCCCAGGTGGCTGAGGAAGCAGACTGCAGGTTATACATCATGCTGAGTTTGGCGTTGGCCGGACTGGTTTTCAGTAACACGACCGTGACCGTGCCACCCTTTCCGGCATGAAGTGAATGCATAACCTCACCGTCGGCCCCCACTGTCATGGTGTTTTTATCTTCCACCATGGAAACGGTGATCCCCTCTTCGGAAACCCCGGCACCATAGCCAAGCTCAAACAGGCCGCCCACCCCGGTGATAGAGGCGGATACATCAATAAAAGAATATGTAGACATGATTCACCTTACCGGTTCACGTTAATGATAATGTCGCTGTAGTGGATTGCGCCGGCGAGTTTAACGGCACACTGGATAACCGGTGCCTTGCGGGCCTCGCGGTCTGACTGCGCCTGTGTAGACACCGGCGGCGCGTAGAGATAGCTGCCTTTTGTCAGCATATCGCCGGTATTCAGTGCGCCGAACGGATCACCTCCCCAGATGCCCGGCGCAGTAAGTCCGTTAGTTTCAGCCTGGTCAAGAGACTGCTCAACATTGGTCAGCAGAGAGGTCACCCCATTATCTAACTGTGGAATTTTTGTCGTGCGGGTATACAGCAGGTTGTACAGATTGTTCTGCACGTAGTTCTGCAGCCAGTCCAGCCCGTGGCGTTCATCAATAAAATCGCCGTTAGCCATCACACCCTGCTGGATAATGGCCGTGTCATTCTGGTACTTCACGAACACGTTGCCGTTTTTGGCGTCAATAGCGGCGGCCTGCGATACGCGCAAAGTCTCCGCCGTGACGGTCGGCTCCTGCTTAAATTTCAGGGTGATCGTGGTGTTATTGCCGTTAAAATTGACGGTAAACATACGTCCGAAAAGTGAGGCGGCCACGTACTTTTTACCGGAGGTGTACTGCCAGAAGGTTCGGGAATAATTCCCAGCTTTCAGTTTTGAGCCGATATCAGTATCAATATCCGCATCCAGCACAGTGGTGTTCATTACTGTGTGGCCGTAAATGCGTGACAACGGATCGGACTCAATCAGGTCAGCAACAGCCAGCACATCATCATCACTCAGACTGTCATCGGCGATAATCAGACCGTACCAGCCGCCGGAAATATCCGACATTACTGCCACAGCTTCCTGTACAGTTTCTGCCGCCTGTGGTGCCACGATCAGACCACCGGCATGTTCATCCAGCTTCATCAGGCTGCCGAGGTATGAGCTATCCGTACCCGCTGACGGATAACCCATCTCACCGGCTTTAGTCAGCGTGACGGTGAAGCGCTCACCGGTCCATACCACCTGTGCGTCTGTCAGCTTTTCAGATACCCGTTCAGCCACGCCGTTCAGGTTGGTTTCGGCGGTCAGATCCACACCGCTGACTTTGACCACCTTACCGGCGATGCTGATATCAAAAGAGCCGTCAGCAATCGTGTTAAAATTCGCGATTACCTGTTCTGCTTTGGTCAGAACGGGGCCGCGCAGCATGGCCATTGTGGCTGTTTTATTCCACTTACCCACGAAACAATCCACCGGCTTCGGCGACTGTGCGTAATAGAGTTGTGCGGCTTTGTATTCCGGCGAATCAATGCCGAAGTCAGCCAGAATTTCATCGGGTGATTTGTACTGGCGGATGCGCTCGTGTGCATCAATCACATTGCCCGCCCCGAGGATCAGCAGGGACCCGAAGTTGCGGGACTGAGCAGCACGCGCAGCCATATTCACCGTCACATTGACGATGTTAGAAACAGGTAATCCCTGCATAGATTATTCTCCGAAAAAAGTGACAGAGGCGTCGGTAAACGTTTTGATACCGTACTCACGCACGACCTTACGGCGCAGTGTTACGGTGATGTCGTAGCGTCTCACCCACTGATTATTGATAAATTCCGGCGCCGGCCGGATCCGGCTGTGTTCAGTGAATGTCAGCCCGGTGCGAGACAGTTCGTCATTGTTCTGGCTGACCATCATTCCGTCACGGAACTGAGAGGCAAACCGCTGGCCGTTGCGGCCGTAAAAACAGCACAGGATTTCAATTCTCTCATGCGTCCATTGCTCATGGTGCCGATCACCGGACTGAACCTGTGCCGGGCTGTGTTCATCCTGAAAATCAGTGATCCCGAACCCGCACCAGTCAGTACCAGCCTCCGGAATTTTGGGTTGCGTTTCAGTAAAACGGGGCAATACCATTTTCGGCGGCAGCCCGGACACGGACCGTACCCACCGGCTGATCTGCCGTTCCAGTTCCTCGTCATAATCAGCAGGTGGCCCGGCGGGAGTCAGATACCCCGGATAGCGGCTGTCATTACTCAACGGGCTGTCCTCCGTTAAAATCCACCAGCTCACAGTGAGCCTGGACGAACCCGGCACCGTAGGCCGTGTACGGGTCAACAAAGGTGACGCGGTACCGCCGCCCCTGATAGGTCACCACATCCGCGTCGTAATCTTCATTGCCCTGAGTAAGCCGGAAACGTGTCACGATGAGGATAGCACCGCCGATGGTCTGCCCCGCCTCCATTCGCCGGGCTTCCAGTGAGCGGTCAACGGTAACGACACCGGAAAACGGGATATCTTCCGCCGGTATATTTGTGCTGAATCCGTCATCGTCCCTGCCCTGCCTGTTCCGGCGGCACACCAGGGTAGTATCAACAAAATCCGGGTCTGACAAAATGTCACTGACATCAAGAAAAGGCATTATTCCCCCTTATTCCTCACCACGTAGGTGATTGAACGCAACAGGTTTCCTGTGTCGTACAACGGTTTAGTGTCCTTGCCATTACTGCGCCGGACAGCCTCAGCCTTATCAGACAGTGGTTCCAGCCGGTCACCGTCACCTATAACCTTTTTCGCGCCGTTGGATGCCGCCATACCGGCCCGTTCCATTTCACGCTCTGCCGCCTCAAACTGCCCCGACAGTGCAAGGTCAGCAGCCGCTTTCAGATGGTCAGTGGTGACGTCCTGCGTGTCTTCGATCCCCATGTCGAGAAACGGACGGGGCGGCAGCGTAACCTCCGCTCCGTCAATGATGACCGTTCCACCGGTGGAATGGATATATCCAAGTTCCGCGTTATTCAGGTGCTCTCCGTCATCACGCTGCGCTTTATCCGACGGAATCCCCACCAGCACATCCAGCCCGGAAAGCCGCTTCAGAGCCTTGCTGAGTGCAGGCAGGTTATCCCGCGTGACTTTTACGCCGCTCATAACAATTGTCTCCCGCCTGCACCAAACATCGACCACCACCAGTAAAATTCCCGGCCGTATCCGGTGTTGTTCCAGAATCCGGCATCAGGATTAACAATCCCGGAGGTGTCATAAGATGCGGAGACTTTATCAACCGACTTTGACGACAACACCCCACCGCCCGACGTATTCACCGCGCCGCTGACGGCAGCACCGGCAAGTGCTTTACCGCGCAACTCGACATAGTGAGCAGTGAACAGCTCAGACAGATAGATAAACTGATCGCCGTGCTTATCCTGGTCTAATGCCGTGTCGGCAAGACCGAGATAAAAACTGATGGTCGAATCGGGGTAACCGGAGGTATCAGAAAATTCAGGAAAGTCAGCGCGGAATTTCTCAGTTGTCGGAAGAAGACTGTTTTTTGCCATCACCAGCCCCCTGTTTTTTATCCTGTTTTGCCAGTGCCGCTTTCAGCTCAGTCAGTTCGGTATTCAGGCCGTCGATCACACCGTCTTTCTCTGCCAGTGCCGCTTTCAGCTCAGTCAGTTCCGTTTCCAGTGTGATAACTTTTGCCGACATATCCCGGCTGTCTTTTTCTTTCTGGATATCGGCCTCATCCAGCGGACGGGCATAGGACGGGAACGCCCAGTGCTCAACTACCGGCCCAGGGAAATCTTCGCCGTCATGAATGCCGGCCGTCAGTTCAAAACGGGTGCCGTCAGGCAGGCTGAGTGTCGCGCTCTGTGAAACAATGTATTTCATGGTATTGCTCCGTGGTAAACCCTGCCACTCAGGCAGCAGGGATATCCAGATAAGAAATGGTGTTGGAATACGGGGTTTCCACCTGACCCAGCTTGCCGTAATACACGGTCAGTTGCTGCATGCCGCGATATTCCAGCGGAGTATTCAGCAGTGGTACCATCGGGAAGCGGACGTATTTTTCATCCTGGGTATAGGCAACGATACGATGCGCACCACCAGCCCCGCGTTTTGACGCGAATTTCATGGAAACAATTTCCAGCGGTTCGCCGTTTTCCTGAAATGCAATGGTGTTAATTTTCACGTATTCCAGAACAGAGATATTACCGGCGGAAGAAACTTTCTTACTTGCCAGCAGGCCGAACAGTTCCGGTGCCAGACCGATTTTACCAGGACATACCGCGTAACCGGAACGAACCCAGCCGTCGCTCAGCACCATGTTAATATCCTGTACAATAACATCCGGATCTGTTGTTGCAGTCCAGGCAGCCGCCGCTGCAACCGGAATAACGTCAGGAAGATTAAGCAGTCCCGGGACACCCAGCTCTTTATCGCCGATATAAACCTGCTCGTCAGTATCCATATTCCACTTGAGGCGCATCCCTTCATATTTCTGGGTATCAATCGGACGGCCGACTTTTTGCGCGGATGCCAGTTCCAGTACCGTCCAGCCGACTTCCTGTGCCCACGGTGTCAGGTTGTTTCGGGTCGGGTCGATATTCAGCTCAATACCGGCAATTGCGGTGCCTTTTTTCCCCATCCAGTTTTTACCGTTCGGGTTCGGACCGCCGACACTGGCGAAATCTGTGTTGGTGAAAGATGACACTTCATCAGCAATAGAGATATCACTGCGCAGCGGCATATCCCGTGTCCATTTGATCGACGTCAGCGGCATGTTCAGTGTCTGATCCATGCGCTCCAGTTCACCGATCAGAAATGCGCCGGATGAATCAATGGTTGCTTTATCAATTGTAAACATTCAGGTTTCCTCAGATGTTGTAAGCAATTTCAATACGACCGTCAGCTTCACCCGGACCGGTAACTTCAGCACCGGGTAACTGAGGAGTGTTTTCAGCGGTTGCATCCGCAGTCAGCACGAACGAGCCGACAGGACTTTTTTCTGTGCCACCAGCCACGCGGACATAGACCGGGGCACCTTTTTTCGCGGTCACTGCATTACCGCCGGTAACAGCGACGCAGATATAACCGCGTTTCAGGTTGTCAGCCACCTGATTAGCCTCAACCCCGAGATGGGCGAGATCATTGAGAGAGGTGATCGGATACGGGCGTACCAGAATGCCTTTCACCTGTTCAATGGTGTCCCCGTCCTCCAGCGGCACAAACTTATCCGCCAGATACTTACCCGGCAGGCCATAACCGGTGAAAGGTTTTTTATTGTCGAGCGTCACCGCCTCAACGGTGGATTCGCGGGGACGGGTAATGCCCCCGGTGATGCCCATCGGCATCCGGGTTAAATATGCTGTTCCTGCCATGTGATAGTTACCTTATTTGCGGTTTTTCCAGTGATCGGCGTACATTTTGTTCAGTTCTGCCGGTGACATGCCTTTGGTGCTGCGCGAGCTGTCCGTGGTTGATACGCCGCGATTTTGTGGAGTGATATGATTCCGGGCTGCGTTCAGCGCCACTGCCGCGTTAAATACCGCATCCACCGTTGACTTCGGTGCCGTACGGAAATCACTGACACCAAACGCTGACAGGCTGTCGCCGGTGCGCATAGCGTGAGCCAGCACCTGACGCTTCAGACCTTTGTCACCGGTTGGTTTAAAGCCGGGACAGATAATTTCCGCATCAGAGATAATGCGCTGCCGGTATGCAGCATCACCGGTCACCTTTTTATCTTCTTCAGCATCTTCATCCCCGGTCTGAGTACCGTCATCCGGATCAGAATCTGCAGTTTTTCCTTCCAGCTTATCCAGACGGGCAAGAATGGCTTTCACCCACTCCGGAGCACCCTCATCACCGGTTTTGTTTTCCGGATCCTGCTCATCCCCTGTGGTCGTCCGGTTCTCCGCAGGTAGTGCTGTCGCCTGTGCCGGCACGTTAATGTTGATGGTATGCCCGGGAACTGAACTCAGCCCGTCAGACGGCATCTCAGGTGCTTCATCAATGAGCTGCTGTACAGCGGCCTCATCTTTGGTTCTGATTGCATTACGCAACTTGTCGAGCCATGACATAGCAGGCTTCTCCTTTCTTTTGGTGATTGGGGCTGAATCCCCGATAGAACAACGGCCACCGGCCCGGCCCTTTTCGATACCGACCGCCAGATGGTTTCCCGTGATTTGGTATTGCTTCCCCTTACCGGGGGAGATTTGTTCGTAGAGCGCGTCATAGCCGCAACTGACCTCCGTCAGTCCCCGGTTAATCGCATCAATTGCCTCCTGCCGCTTCACCAGCACATCGGCGATAAGCAGGTCTGACTGCTCTCCGGTGCCACGCCTGACGTTCTGTATGTGCCCGTGGGCCAGTTGTGCATAGTTCGACGGATTGACGAAGACAATGTTTCCGGCGTCATCTTCCGGGTGCCCCAACGTGACCGCCGCCCCTTCGAAACTCGCTATCGTTTCTTCGGAAAAGACTTCTTCCTTAGTGCGGTACACGATGACCGTTCCTGACGGCCCGGCTTCCAGATCGATTTCTTCCGGCCAGTATTCCTGCATGCCCGTCCGCGCAATGGGGACGTTTTTACACAGCAGTGATCCGTCCGGAAGCTGATAGCGGGTTTCCCCCAGCCGGGTAGTAAAAAAGTATTTCATGTGATACCTGCTGAATTGCGGGCAATAAAAAAGGCCGCTTATGCGACCTGTTTTATTAACGTTTTAATCTTTCACTTAATGATTTGGCATCCTCTAATACTCTTTCTGCCATTTTTAATTCTTCTCTTGCATATTTGACAGTCCTTTGGTCTTTATCCGGATTATTACCTCGCCCCCCCCATTCAGGGTCACTGACTTTGACATATCTCGCCTTAGCTATCTCTAGCCGATGTTCGGCAGATTTTACGTCAGATGCTGAATCTAGCCATTTGCGGTAATATTCATCTGCCTTGACCGGATCCCGCAGAAAAATTATAACATCATCTTTTTTTGTATTACGGTCAGGCTGACTGTAAGGACACCAAATATCTTTATCTTCAGGCCTGAAAGACCAAAAGTGAACCCATTTACCGTCGAAATTAAAACGATCGTGAGTATAAATAAACCCGTTCAGGTGATGTTCTTTTTGTGCCTTCATATACCCTCCTTCAGTAAAATCAAAGGGTAATTATAGGTTACTTTCTTGCGTTTGGGACGTGTACATCCTGCCAGCATTGGCAATTAGGGAGGCATCCGGCATGCCCTGTTAATCCGTCCAGTGTCGGTGGGCTGTGCCAATACACGAATTTATCCCGCATCTTTTTGTGTGATGGCCGGGTTCCGGATCCTTCAATGCGCCACCAGTACCCTTCCGAACCGATGGATAATGCCCGTGCCTGAGTCAGCGCACCGGTAGCCCGTCCGATTTCAGTCCGCGCTATCATCCGCGCCCGGCCGGCCGCCACATTTCCGGATTCCATAATCATCTGATACATCGCATCAGGACGCTCACCGCTGGCGACCGCCTGCATGGCCCTGTCCTGAATCTCTCTGATCCGCTCTGCTGCCTCCAGTGGCAGGGACTTCATCAGTTCAATCTGCCGGTACATGATATTCTGCGCTACATGCCCCACCGGGGTGTTCCCAATAACATCCCGTAGACTTTCGGATATTTTCTCAGAGACTGATTTCCACTGATTCCACTCTTCACGCTCCACCTGCAGGAACATTTTATTGGCCACCAGCGCTGACCAGTCATCCAGCGCGCCGGAGTAATCAGTCAGCATCCGGATCACCGATTCTGAACTGGTCTCAGAACCATCGTAAAAGCCAGTGACGATTTCGCTTACCCGACCGGCTATCGCCGACAGATTTTTCTGATACTGAATTTCCGAGCGACGGCGCAGGGCCGGTCTCAAATTCATCCGTCTCCCACTCGGTCTTCGCATCCGCAATATCCTTGTCCGTTATCGACCCGCCGATCCCTATCACATCAGACAGGTTGCGCAGGTCATTCATGGCGGCATGAACCGGCATAATCCCGCGCTCCACCAAAGTGGACAGCGCACTGGCGGTGTTGTTTGCCATCGTTGACCGGTCCGTGTCTGACATTTCCCACAGCTTGTTAAATACGAATGTGAAGTCATCAGGCAGCGGTTTGCCGAACAACGAGCGCCAGGAGATATCCATCAGGCGCCGGATATGACGGCGCAGTTTACGCTCCTGTGACGAGTTAACCCGGCTGTAATAGTTTTCCAGATCCCCGTCACCGGTGCTGAATCCGGACGGCGACTGACCAAACAGGCGCACCAACGGAATACCTGTCGCACCGGACACCTGTTCAGCAAAGCGGAGAATAACGTCAGCAATACCGGCGAACGAATAGCTGTGAGTGGCAAACTCATCCTTGGAATCCATGATGGTCATCCCTTCGATGGTCTGGAACTCCCGGATCATATCCAGGTGCTTAAACAGCGCCTTTTCGACGTCCCCGCCCTTTGCCAGTATCTCTCTCAGTTTTTCAATGCTGTAGGTACGCAGGTGTGCTTTGTGAATCAGTTGCGATGTGCCGACTGTAGCAGTATCGAATGCCTGAATGCGTTCGAAAATACGCTCCACAACAGACATTCCCCAGCCGTTCTCCGTCAGTGACTGCTGATACGGCAGGCTGTCACCGTCCATCCTGATCAGCCTGGAATGGTGGATATTCCATTTCTCAAGCCCGTGCTGACTGGTAATAACCTTGTAGTACTTCGGCTTTCCGTAATCAGCCCCGTACTCTTTCACCGGGGAACTGTAGCCTGGTTCAAGCTGCCAGCGGTCGAGCGCGATAACGCCTTTAAACTGACCTTCTTTGATGGTTTCAATGTTCAGCGGAGTAGAAAAGTCCTGACCGTCAATCATGATGACCAGAACAGCCCCGCCATAGAGCCGCGACCACTTGATAACATCATTCAGCCCGTCCCAGATTGCCGCTTCATCCCAGAAATCTTCCAATTTGCCTTTGTAGCCCGGCGGGAGCTTGGAACTGATGCTGACGCCTTTACGGGTCATGTCATCAGCAATGGCATCTACCGCAGCCCCCACCAGAAACGATGACCGGTAGGCAAATTCCAGTGTGACTCTGTCACGGGTTATATAACCGGGGACATACACGCCGCCGGACTGAATGTTAGGTGTTGCGGTACCGATCTTTGCTTTGAGGTTGTTATACCCGTCACCAGTCTTAACGGGCTGTTTTGCGCCGTTACGGCGGTTTTTACGGGACATTTAAGCCTCACTGTTAATCCTGACCCAGCGCCCCCCAGGTATCCATTTCCGATTCCATCGGGGCGTAGTTAATCATCACCGCATCCGCAAGGTTTGGTGATTTCATACCGTCAGGCTGTTTATCAATAACGATTTTACCTACCGTGTTCTTTGACCAGGTAGGCTGTGACAGCTCCACCACCAGTTTGTCTTTGTTACTGATGGCGCTGCTGATAGAAATGATTTCGTCGGGATCGTAATCCATCCCGTTAAGTGCCCGGTGTGTATTGCGGAATAACTTCCGCAGGTGCCACCAGCCCTGTGCTTTGGCGTTAGCGAAAAAGTCCTTGTTCAGACGGGCTTTGCGCATATCGTCACCGGGTACAGCTTCGGCCTCCGGGTCAAATACGCCGCCACTGCCCCGGAACGGGGTTGTATCAATACGGTCAACCTGTTCCGCTTCCCGCAGTTCGTTTATTGCCTTAGCATCACCACGGACACCAGCTCCCAGGCCGTCCTCATCGAACCGGAATGACGTCAGGCCATTGTCATCACAGTATCCGAAGACTTTCACGACTGAGCTGTAAATATCGCTGCCTTTGCCGCTCCACTCTTCTATACCCTGCAACAGGAAGCCGTAGCGCCATGAGAAGGCGTTTTTATCCTTACCTTCATCCGCAACGTCCATAGCCCCCTGCCGGGCACCTGTCGGCTCAATACCCAACTTAATGTGTGCGTCAATGGCCGACTGAACCCACTCGGCAGGAATAAGCACACCTTCAGCAGATGCCTGATAGTTCAGATCCAGTTCCTGAGCGACAATAACGGGGTTATCTATCTTCTCGCACTCTTTCTGATACCAGGCATCATCTTTGCGCGGGTCACTGCGCCAGTGAAAAGTAAACACCGGTATGCGGCCACTGTGACGTTTTTGTGCAAACGGATTAGCCATGCCGTTAACGGATGACAGGTCGATACGGCAGCGGGTTGTCTGTGACAACGCCGCATCAATCAGCAGAGGACGCTGCAGGAACGCAGCCTCATCCACAAAATAGAGCGTGGTGCGGTCACCACGACCGATGTTATCACCGGCCTCACCCTTGATGATTGCGCCGGTGCCGGGGAATTCAACCCGCATATACGGGGCGTGTTTCTTTTCTTCCCACCCGCCACGAAACTCAGCAGGCAGCATTTCCACAAATTTACGGGCTTTCCAGAACAGTGCTTTCGGGTCCCCGGTGCTGTCTACATATTCCTCTTTGCGGGAACCGAACCCGATCACCATTTCCTGATTGAACAGGCAGAGGGAACAGGCCATCGCTATGGATGTCCAACTCAGTCCCATTTCACGGCTCTTTTCAGTTATACCGTTCTCGCGGTTATCGCGGCGATCCATAATCCAGTGTATCCACTCTTCCTGTTTCGGGAACAGCAGAAAAGGGATCGTCACCGGCAGCCCGTAATCGATATTGCGGGGGTCTGTTGTCATTCCCCAATCAATAATGAACTGCGCTGGATTATCTTTGTAAAATGCCCTGAGTGCAGGCAATACTTCCGGATTCTGACGGATACGCATAAGCCGCTCCATCCGCCATTCAAACACCGCATTGTAATCCGGATTTTTGAAGTCAAACGGGAACGGGATTGGCATGATGTGATAATGTTCCTTTGTGATTTACAATTAGATCCCTAGCTAACCTTTTAAGGAGATAATCATGTCTATTAACACTATTCCGAGACTTATTGAGTTATGCAGCGATGATATCCATGAAATAAAAGCTGCTGCCGCGTATGCATTAGGTGAAACTGGAATTACAACAAATGAAGTGATCAAGCAACTACTCGCAATGACTAACGACCCGATTTACGAAGTAAAGATAGCAGCAATAAAAGCCCTAGGTAGAGTCTGCCGACCAGAAGCGAAGTAATAGCGAACAAATTTTAATAAATTACGTTCCGTTTAACATAATGACTCTTAACCGCCCTGGCGAAAACGAACTCAGTTCGATAAGGCGGTTAACGGGTCATTTATGAAAGGATTCTCGCTGAAACAGGTAAAATCAAAGTGAATAAATCGTGCATAAAACAGGGGTGATTTTGCATAGCCTTATTTCTCGATGAAACGGCTGTTTCTGACAGTTTACCCCATCAGTTTTTTATACAGGTCTGCGGCTTCCTGTGATGACAGGTTTGCCACTTCTACTTTGATCGGCTCGCCATCTTTTCCGGTAAACTCCGTCCGGTTTTTAACCATCCCCAAATGCTGCGCAACCATTTTCAGCGCTTCATCCTGATTACGGGTGATAACCTCGGTACCGAACTTACCCTCTTTTATCCCGGCAAATAACCGGCGGCTTGCTCCCTTTAAATCCCGTGTATCGTGGAAATGAGAGCGACCGATACCGGCACCATTGCAGCGGGGACAATCAGGATTCGGATCCAGTGTGCTGTCGTAACCGTAGCCGCCTCTGTCGTTTGGCTCTTTTTGTTTCTTCGCTACGGCTTCACCGAAAGCATCCTCAAACTCTATCGAGTCACGCCACTGATAGTTAAAACCAAAGCCCCAGCAGTGACGGCAACATAACCGGCGGTATTCCGTCAGTTCAGTTGCATCTGCCGTGGCAATGTCCCACCACATTTTTAATACTGCGTCTTGGGTGATTTCAGTCCGGCGTTCCCGTGTTGTGAGGGCTTCTGTAATAGCTTTGGAAACCTTAGCATTTCTTAGCAGTCGGCTTGCATTCACATAAGCTGTATTCCCTTCGCCTTTATAGCCAGCCCGTTTATATGCCGCTGTTCTGTTCAGGTCGATAAGGTACTCAGTGACAAAACGTGCCTGCATATCGTTAAGCCCGTATTTGCGCAGATCGAACTCTGTTTCATCATTCTGCGCATTGTCGGATTTATTGACTTGCGCATCCGGTATATCACTATTGCGCACCGGTTCATTTGCGCATTCTTTTTTCTGCGCAGTGCGCACTTTCTTTTGCGCAGTTTTTTGCGCACTCTGCGCAGCTGGCTTTTTAATGTGCCTCCGCGCAGTTGCGTAATTCAGTCCCTGTATCTCACACCATTCTTTCGGGGATATTCCCGTTACTGAATGCTCGGCGAGGAACTGTTGCTGTAACACCCCCCAGTCCGGTTTCATGGTGCTTTCTCCTTAACCAATTAAAAAGCCCACTCAGTGAGCAGGCTTTGTGATGGGTTACTTTGGTTCGACATGTGCCTAACGGTAGAATATGATGACTTCTTGCGCAAATATTTATAAAAGGATGAAAAATGATATATATATTAGAAATTAAAGATCCAGACGATAACTCTTGTGTTGTTGACTCGTTTGAAAGTACCGAGCCGTTCATGTCATTTAGTGTTGGTGACACTATTAATGGCCATTCGATCCGACAGGAAGAGGGTCTATCGCCTCACCTTGTTATTACCGAAATTGAGCATTTCATTTTTATAGTAGGTGACATTACCCACCATAAAGTAATGCTATATACCAAAGTAAAAAAATAACTTTCCCGCTCATGTATATCGGGTATAGGGCTATTTAGTATTTAAGCACTCCATTCTAATATAGCCCTGCAACCCTTTAATCATCTGCTCGGATTCTGCAATCCGCTCTCTGAGTAACCAATAATTTTGGACAGCGGTGTCATCAGGTCTGGCGGTGGCTGCATCATCCATGCCGGTGGTGGTAACGCTGCCGGTTTTAGAACAACTGGCTTTGATGTACACCCGCTCAGGGTTACGGTTAGCAGCAACACGCAGCCGGTCAATTTCAGTTTTTGCATTTGCCAGTTCCTGTGTGTGCCTGGTGTCCAGTTCATGAAGTTTCTGTGTTCGTTCCTGGTAGTCTTTATTCACCGCTATCTGCTCTGCAAGCTGACCACTCAGAATTTTGTTATCTGCTTTTAGCTGCTGGTTATCCCGGTAGGTGTCATATACCCACCAGGCGGCAACAATAAACAGCGCGGCAATGACTGCCTCTTTCCATTTCATAGCGCTTCACACTTATAATGGATCACACCATCCAGCGGATTGCCCGGCAGCGGCTTACAGTGAGTCTCGAGCGAATACAGGTAACAGCCTGCCAACAGGCTGACCGTCAGCAGAATGATAGCAATGATGATCAGAGTTAAAGGGTTCCGTGGCATATCGCTTTCTCCGTCTCGCGCCGGTTGATCAGACCCTGCCACTGTTTACCTCCGGCAAACGTCCAGCGCTTCATTTCGTCACATGCACCGGCGATATCACCGGCATTGAGTTTGCGCAGCATAGTGGAGCGCGAGAATGCACCGGCCCCGGTGTTATATGCAAATGAATAGATGGCCGCCCGGGTATTGTCATCAATCGGCACTTTGATCATCGGGTCAACCGCGCGCCGGACTTTCGTCAGGTCGTTATGCAGCAGCGCCTTACATTCAGCATCCGTGTACAGCTTACCGGGCTGAATATCACTACCGGTATGGCCGTAACATACGGTGAGCACTCCGGCCACATCACGGTAAGGTTTGTACTCAACCCCCTCGTATGCGGGGATCAGCACCAGCGCACCAGCAATCGCCCCGGCGGCACAAGCGGCCATGACTTTTTTAAATAATCGGTTATTCATGATGTTCTCCGGCTTTCAGCTGGAACTCCTTCCGTTTGTAATACCAGTTCACCAGGAACGTTCCGACAGTACAGATGATCCCGGCAACAATAGCCCACTGATCCAGGGATAAAACGCCAAAAGCAGAGGTTATAAGTCCCCAGGCGTACGCTGTAGGGCTGGAATATTTGTCAGGCATGCGCATATCCACCCCCTGCGGAGTGTTCCGTATGTTGAGTGATAGGGGTAATGCCGCAACCGGGTTATATGTTTTAAACAGGTTAAAATGAGGTGGCTGCAGCATTATTCGGATAATCCCGTCGGCGGCGGGAAAGTAATAAGAAGAGCACTGGACCAAATGGCGCAGATTAGAGGATGAACCCGTTACGCCACAATGCTCTTTTTGTTGCCGGAAATAAAAAAGGCCGCCGAAGCGACCTTTAAGTATTTAGAGTGATGATTGACTGATTTTATCTAAAAACAATTTCAATGAGTTACCCTAATAGGATAGGCTATACATCTAAATCTTCATCTGAAGATAGCCACTGCAATATAAGATCAACCATCTGATATAGAGTAATAATCAGTAAGGTAAGTGATAAAAAAGGTAAATATGTTGGTAGCAGCAATACATAATGGTTAGAGGAAAAACCAAAAAGAAACTGTGATATCGATGTCAAAAAACAACTAGATATAGCGAAAGCCAGAACCCATGATATGACAACTAGTGGCTCATATAAATTTTTCTTCTTAAAGGTACTTTCCTTCCGCCGTTTTTCCCAACTTTTTTTGGCGATATCAATATATTCTTTAGTGTCAAACATTTTTTCTTTTAAATTGATAACTACAAACGTCAGTAATGATAGCAAAAAAGAAGCTACAGCTAGGAATGCTGTAAAAATATACCCCCGAATGCTCTCAGAATATACTTTAACTAGTTTGTCTAGATCTTCATTATTTATATCGAAAAGAATATATATGACCACAGCGTATAACAAAACAGAAGTTATTAGTGATATCAATATGTTAGATGAAACTCTTTTGTTAAATTTCATAATTATCACCTATTGTTTCACTGTGACCTTATCAATTTGTTTTTATTAATTTTATCAATTAATACATCACACAAACCAGCTTCACCAAAATTGCTCATTTTTATATTATCTAAATCTTTTAAGTATTCTTCATGTTCAATCGTGTAAATACTGTTGATCGTGTCTACCACATCGATTGTCTCGCCATCCATTGCGCCACTGTATCTACCTTTGACACTGATTGATGAACCATGTTCCCTTTTTAACTCCTGGATATAATCATGAAGCTCTTCTTTATTTCTTTTAATCTTCATTGATACACCATCTGTCCTAAAGCTTAACCTGACTGTTTTAGCCTTTTCATAACTTGATCCGTTAAGAAAGCGTTCGTTTACTGTTACACCAGTCAACGTAACATTTAGCTCATCAACAAAATCAAATTTAGCTAACTTGTCCATCAATGTCGAGTCATCAACCAACCGCTGTATTTCAAACCTTTCTTTTCTGGGAACTCTTTTCGATTTATTTCTTACTTTTTCATAAAAGAATTTTCTTAATTTGATATCAAGATGGGCCAATCTCATTGAACCTTCATTGTAAACATATACACCAGATAGGTTATCTCTTCTAAATAGCAGTATATTACACTCCAAAATACCGTTTCCGTCTAACTTTTCGTAACTTAAAAATAAATCATCAAGATTATCAAATTTCGCTTGACAAAAAGCTTTTGTTTTCTTAAGGGTTATAACAACCAAAATAAAATGCTCAGGCCTTTCGAATACGGAAAACATAACCTTTCGGTCTGCAGTCTCATAATCCATGTGCTCTTTATAGGCGTTAGCAAAATCATGAAAGAAATCAACCACTGAATAGCTAGCAACTGATGAGCATATTTTTATTGGAGTGCAATAAACTTTCATTAATTTATCTCATGTAAAGCAATCATAATTATATGTTATAGATTGTACAATGAACAAATTAACAATCAAATATAATTTATCTTACTCCACTTGGAGGCTAGCAAAAAAGAAATAAAACCCCGCTCCGCGAGGTATCACTCTTATCACGATAATGATATCTCCCCCTTAGTCTGTTCAAACCGTTCCGTTTCCATTTCCAAACCCAGCTCCAACGGTTATGCTTCAGTGCGGCTTTCTGAGTTGCTCCGAATCCCATAAAGAAATCAGCGACTAGGTCGTCTCCCCAGCTGCTGACTTTTATGATGCACTCCATCATTGCGGCCTGTTTTTCATCAGGGGTTGACCCGCGTTAACAGCAACCCTTATCTATTTTCAGGCAACAAAAAACCCAGCGCATTGGCTGGGTTAGTTGGTACAGTTACAAAAAAGGCAACTTACCCTGAAATAGTGGCTCATTGATTCAAGGAAGTCAACACGTTTTTGTTATTTCGCTTCATGATCTTTTCTTTTTCCCGATTTTTAAATGCATCTACCAGTGGTTGGTATAATAAATACTCAGCCGCTTTTAGAATTTTATCCACCTCCCGGCGGCATGTAGACAACGACGGTTTGCGGGAACGTAACATGCCGTTTCTGCGCACCATGACGCGGGGCGCACAGACCTTATGATGCTGCCGGGCAATTTCACGATCAGAGGCACAAAAGACATACCGGGCCAACAGCATTTTAAACGCCTCACGGTCCAAATGATAAAGGTGATCAACCACCCCTTGTATCAACATTCCATCTTCATCACTGCAGGTCGGTCTATCCGGGTAGCTGCGTGGCTCAACTGTAGCCATAAATTCAGCTATCATGCTGCTTTGCCGTTTCACCAGCCGACCGCTGTACACCCACGCCCCGAACCTTGCCAGCCAATTCTGTAACCAAGCCTCGCGCTCTTTGTCCAGCGATAAACCATCTGAAATATTCATTACACCCGGCATAAACGCAGCTCCTTAACTTCCTGTATTACCTGCTCCAGCAATTCACGTTCGCTGCCGTGGATCTGCTGCCATGTTTCCGGCGCTGCATGGAATCCCGTTGTGTAGCATGCCCGGTGGTGCTGCGGACACAACGGGAGTACGGAATAATGATCCGCCCGTTGCCCCATACCCTGCTCGTTTCTCACATGATGCAGTTCTGCACGGGATGCCCCGTACCCCATGTTACGGCAGCAGATACAGCCGAGTTCGGCCACATCCGACAGCCATTGCTGTTCTGCTTTGGTCTTTGATTTGGTCATTGGTCTTGCCTCTCAGGTAAAATCGAATAACTGTGCTGCCGCGTTCTCAGCGGCCTGCTGCGTGGAAAAATTGCGGTGCAGAATGAAGTTCCACAGCACATCGAGCGTGGATTTATAGAGTTCGCCAAACTGCAGGTCATCCATTTTGGCAAAGCTGATTGATTTGGCGACACGGCGCAGGCTCCCGTCAGGCATTTCGTAGGTGTCATACTGCCCGGCCTGCTCGATAGCCCAGGAGCGGAAAGCGTCAAAGGATTTTGTCGCGGTAATATTCTGAGCGCGTTTTTGTGCTACATCATCGAGATAGACGTCAGCCGCTGACTGCAGAGCATCGTCATTGTCCGTGTAATAAGCGAGGAATTTCACATACCCGCGAACCAGTTCTTTTTCTTCCGGCGAAATGGTGCCACCGACCGGTTCCCAATATTCATAACCGAGGTTCAGGAGTGCGAAATATTTGCGGTGAAATCGTGGGTTACGTGCCTTTTTGAAGTCTGCTGACAGCACATCACCGCACTTAACTTTTGAATGCAGGTAATCCCTTGCTGCCGGATTTGCGGGCGCAAGAGTATCGTTAGGGAGTTTGATAAAGCTATGCTGTGCCATGGTTTTCTCCGATGACACAGCGGATATTCAGGATGCTGGGTGTTCAGGCCAGTACTTGAATAATACATAGATGTGATGAATATTGCTAGTTTTATTGATTTCAGCGCGGACTATTAATCTTTATCTGGTATATCCCTAGCATCATAATACTCCATTCCGATCCCGTAAAACAACTCAGGACCATCATGCGACCCCATTACATCACCTATTCCAAATGTATTCGGTGCATTATTTTTTCTAAATTCAATAAGTTCTTTATCATCAGGATATGAATCGTTATCGTTATAAATATCAGTTAGTGGTTTTAGCTCCATATATTCAACACCGGAAGGATTATAAGACAAATAAAAATTTCTATAATTCCCAGGAAACCCTAAATAATGTCCTTCCTCGTACTGATAAAATTTAGACGAATAACCAGACTTCAAATAGTCAATATTATTTCCAAAGCTTTCAAAGCTATCACCAAGCTCTCCCCCAAGATAAGGGATTTTAGGATGAAAACTCTTATCTTTACTAGTTACAGAATAAAATATAACTCGGTTATTTTTGTTATACACAATTTGAAGATAGAATTTTTTAAATGAATATACATACTCATTTACTTCACCATCCTCTGAGTGCTCTTCCCTTACTGGAGCACCAAATATTGACTCTATATACTTTATTGATGCCCCTGTGTAAATTACATTTATATTATCTTCTGCTTTTTTTTGAAAAAAACCATCAGAAATGTTCCCATATAAATCAAATAAGCTATTTAATGCCCCTACAGTCACAATAAAATAACCACAAACAAGAACAACCACACTCAAAAAAATTGCTTTTATTTTATTCATTAATGACATAATGTAATTTCTTTTGCATGTTTTAGTCGTAAATAAAAACACACTTTAGGCATAACTTCAATAAAAATCCCTAGCTCCATATCATATAATCAGAAATAAAATAAGACATACTGGCTATAAACACACTAATAATTACAACGTAAAAATATCTGTTTTTATTATTCTCTACATAACTTTGTGTTTTGCTGCTATTTTGGTTGACATCACGCTGTCGTCCCTGTTTTCTCCATCAGCCAGTGCGCCTGCCGCATAAACAGTTCGCCAATGGCGATCAGCTCGTCGCGGCTGATATAGCTGATTTTGTCTCTGGTCCAGTCTTTATCGAGCACAACGATTGCCCCAGCAAAAAATGCACCTGACGGTTTCTGTTTTTCATCCGCCGGCACAAGCCAGTCCGGTAAATCGAATCCGATCCGCCCACGAATGAATGCAACGTGACCTGCATACTCAGGCCACCATGTTTCACTCGTCGCCACTTTCAGCAGGAAAACATACCGGCCACCTTTCTCACGCATAGACTGTGCGTATTCCATGATATGAACCATCCCCGTTATGGCCTGTTTGTCATGATAGGTTGCCCGTGAATATGGCGGGTTACCGTATGCTGCCCCGCCCAGCTCTTTCAGCTTTTCTGACCAGTCCTGTGTCAGCGCATTATCTTCGGCGGTGTAATAATTCGGGCACTTACTGTTCTGACCATCAGTGAACAGGTCAAGGGTAAACGGGCCAAACTTCGCGTTAATCCCCCAATACAGCGCATCGGGTGTCCGCCACTGGTCACCGACCTCTTTCAGCATATGGGATGGCTTGTTGCGTAGTTCTTCCAGCATGACAACGTAGTTCGAATGCAGAGTTGGTCTTGATTCCATCACTTCATCCTCCCCTGCCAGTAGTTCAGGCGCTCCCGGAAAAACGTCTGCTGATCCGCCGGTGTTTTTTCGACAGCCACCAGTACAGCTGTTCTGTGTATTTTCTGCATTCTGAGCTGCTTAATCAGACGACTGGCAGCCAAATCAAGCTGCTCTTTTTCCTGATACTCAACGGGCCACAGGGCACAATTGTGAGGCAGACCTGCAGGTAAATAATTTGATTGTCCATACATACTCACTCCCCCTGTTTCTTTGGTTCAAGGGCAGACTGATACGGGATTTTTTTCCGGGCCCGGCGCGCGGCATGCAGCCGGTCTAAGTGACAGTTAGTATGGTCACAACCATCATCCGGCATGCGGGGATAGTTATCACGCACGAGAGATTCGCACGTAACAGGGTCTTTGATTATCATGGTCTTTGCCTCTGTTGGTCTTAAAATGCTTTGTCGGCGTAGCGGCGTCTTTTAGGTACCTCAGCCTGTTGCTGCATGCGGCTCACTTCTGCTGCTGAAATCTGGTCGGTTGGCAGATAGTGACCGTTTTTAAATTCCTGATACACAGTGCCGGTTTCTCCGTGCCGGTTCTTTTCGATAATAATCTCCGCATAGTTTTTAGCCGGACTGTTCGGGTTATAAACCGCGTCCCGGTAGGTGAGAAAAATATAATCTGCGTCCTGTTCCAGACTGCCGGAGTCACGCAGATCCGCAGCCACCGGACGGCGCTGGTTCAGTGGCCGTTTATCCACGTCACGGGATAACTGACTCAGAGCCACAACCGGTGTATGAATACTTTTAGCCAGACCTTTCATACCAGCCGATATCGCAGCAATCGCCAGGTCGTTACGCTCTGCTTTAGGCTTTTTAATCAGCCCGAGATAGTCGATAAAAATACCTTTTGTGGCCGGATATTTGCGTTTATGTCGCTCACTGATGGCGCATATCTGATCAATGGTCAGATTGCTGGCATCGATAATGTGAATGTCCCGGTCAATCAGATGAGCGATTGCTGAACTGATCCGCGCCCAGCCTTCGTCGTCCAAATCACAGTTGCGCATTTTGGAAACCGGCAGCTGCGCAGCCCCAGCAATCATGCGCTCGGCGATCTGCATGTTCGCCATTTCCATGGAGAACATCAGCACAGAGTCACCGGCGGTTGTCATTTTTTCCATCATAGTGAGTGCCAGCTCAGTTTTTCCCATGCCCGGCCGGCCGCCGATAAAAATCAGGTCCGTAGGGTTAAAACCACCGATTTTATCGTCCAGTGCTTCGATACCGGTCCGGATCATCATGCCGCTACCCTCGCCCCGGTTCCGTTTCTCCAGCACATCGACATAACCGTCAATCAGTTCGTTGAGATGAACCGGTACCAGGCTTTCTTTCTCGCTGGTGATCAGGGTGAACTCGCTGCTGAACTTCTGAATGACGCTTTCCGCTTGCTCATGCGTGGCCGCATCAGTAATTTCCGTCTGGAATTTATTTATCAGCGCTGTAATTTTGCGAACTGCCGCGTAGTTCCTGACTTTCTCGGCATACCCTTTCAGGTTTGCGTATGAAATGGTTTTTCTGGTGAGCTCCATGATATGAGCAAAATCACCATTTCCCCCGAGAGCATCCGCGATAAATACCGGATCGATAATCGCACTCGTCAGTGCCTGCTTTTTAATTTCCCGGTACACTCTGGAAAAGTACCCGACACTGAAAGCATCATCAGGCAGTGTTGCCAGAACGTCATAGGCATCCTGAGTGGCACCACCGGCCAGCAAACCACCAATAACCGCGGCTTCTAATTCCTGCTCACTGAACATAATCAATTACTCCGGTAGCTTGGCCAGTTGAACGACAGCACTGCGCCACCTTCCAGCATACGGTCAACAACACGTTCACCCAACAGCGGTGCCAGTTCGTTCAGTGGCAGGTTGCTGATCATGATGGTCGGCAGCATGTCCTCGTACCGATCATTAATCACTTCAAACAAAATATTGCGCTCTGAGTCAGTTCCGTACTGCACCCCGATTTCGTCGATAATCAGCAGGCCCGGCTCGCAGTATTTCGCCAGTACGTCCAGCTCACTGTATTCTGCATCACCAGTCCATGTACGGCGAAAAGCCCGGATAATACGCGCCGCTGTGGTGATAAATACCGATTCCTTCGCCTCAGTTGCAATCTGACGGGCGATTGACACTGCGAGGTGTGTTTTCCCGGTTCCTGGTGTTCCGCACAAAATAAGTGCCTCTCCGGCGGTTTTTCGGGATAGCCATGTGTCGGCATACTCGCGGCAGATTTTCAGATTGCTTTTCGCATCCGGATTCGCCGGGTGATACGTCTCAAATGTCGCTGCAGCAAAGCGCGGTGGGATGTTCACGTTCAGTTCGTCAGACATGCTTGCCCCCGTTCACCCATGCCGCTGAGCGGCTCTCGTAGTTTTTATCGCTGAATCCGGAGTGTGTGCTCGGCTTAGCAGGTTTCCGACCTGTGGTGCGTTCCGGGAATATTCCCTGCCAGCCGTTGGCAATCGAGTCACACAGCACGGAATTAGGATCTGGATGTCCGGCCAGCTTTTTGCCAATCTGCCGGCAGCTGGTTTCTGTCAGTGGTTTTTTAATCTCCTTCCGGAATTTCACCCAGTCCTGCCAGACAGGTTCGCTGACGTTTTCCGGACGGGCTGACAACGGGTCAAATTTCACCGTGGATTTTTTCTGCGTCGCAGGCTTCGGATCCTCTTTTGAATTTACTGATGGATCATGTTTTGAATTTACTGATGGATCGCCTCCAGATTCTGGAGGGTGAAAACCCCCTTTAACGCCAGAATCTGGAGGGTCAAAACGCCCGTAATTACTGTTTTCTGACCGGTCGGATTCTGAACCGTCAGAAACTGGAGGGTGAGAAACTGCGTTATTTTTACGCTGTTTTTTCAGCTTTGCGATTTCCTGTAACGCGATAGTTTCCAGCTTATCGACATTGAGAAAATATAAATTCGATGCGTTGCGATTACCGTTCCGGCGTTGTTTTTTTGTCAGCCAGCCATCCTTTTCAAGCTCACTGCATGCATCACGGATAGTGCTGACCCCTGCCCCAATCTGCCGGGACAGTGTTTCTACGCTCGGATAGCTGATCCCTTCATCACTGGAGAAATCAGCCAGGCGAACCATAATCATCAGTTTCGTGCCTTTCACACCGGAAACGGCACAGGCATCCCATACGTAGCCCTGAATTTTATTACTCACGTCACACCCCCAGTGCTCTGGCAATATCGCGGCATGCGTTCTGATACTGATCAGGGGTCAGATTGCGCTGCAGTAATTTTGCTTTCATCTGCTCGTACTGTTCCCAAACACTGAGAGCTGCGGCACGTCGCCCCTCAAAAATTGGCCGTATTTTTTCAATATCCGCTGGGTCGCCGTTATGCATAAACCCGTTGCGGTAGGTGATTTTTTCGGTTGTATTCAGCATTGGTCTTTGCCTCTTTCTCATGCGCCGGTCATGCGCATCGCATTTAATGCGGTTACTGCTTTTGATATGCACTGTGACATGTCACGACTGCCTAAAAGTGTTTCGCTGATTGCTGCAGCAAATTCTTTGATTGCCAGGGACGCCAGATAATTAACCGACTCATCCCCGTTAACCCGCGCTAACCGGTCAGCAGGTAATGCAATTTTGATTGCCGGGATCAGCTCACTGAATTTTCTGTCTGCTGCCGGAGAATTACCGCGCAACCAACGGAAAATTTGCTGCCTGTTGTTATTAATCGCTTTCCAGTCTGCGTTACCGGCCCCGTCTTCTATCGGGTACAGGCGTGACGGTTGATCACCACACAGTATTAAAAAATGCGCCCTGCTAATTTCGATTGCGACGTGCTCCTGTCCCTTTTCTGCCGCCCATAATCCAATCTCATCCTTAATTATTTGATTGTTATTCATCACCTTGCGTCTCCTGTCGCGAAATTGATTATGAATAATCAGTTTTTTAACTGACTTGCTGTAATACTGATTCAGCAGTAGGAATTCCATCATGTGGATTTGGATAATCATCCGGATTCAGATCATGTGGAGTCACAAACCATTGGGTTTTTGAAGCCCAATCAATGGCTTTTTTGCCTTTTAAAAAATAATTACCCGCGGCCACCTGGCTGACATAGCCCTGCGTGACCCCGACAATTTTTGCGAACTCAGATTGACTGATTCCGTGGTTTTTCAGGTAATCACCTAATTTCATAAGAACCTCCTGTGAGTTTGGTTACCTGATATTAGCACCGCTAATTTAAACGATCAATAGCAATGCTATTGGAAAAGTATTAGCAACACAAATAAACTTGATGGCATGAACAGAAAAATATCCGATACAGACAAAACTGCGGCACAAAGATTGCGAGCAATCTGGGAAGCAAAGCGTGAATCCCTCGGCTTAACTCAGGAAAAAGCTGCGGATGCTCTTGGGTTTAATACACAAGCGGCTGTCAGCCAGTATTTAAATGCCAGAACCGCACTAAACACGGACACCGTATTGAAATTTTCTGCTTTGCTTCAGGTTCAACCTGAGGAAATAAACCCGGAAATAGGGCCTTTACTTGAACACATAAGATCTACGTCAGATACTAATTTAGCCCATCAAACAAATACCATCACAAGCAATGAGATCAATACGTTAAGGCTAATGGATGTATATGCAAAAGCTGGTCCCGGCGGCTTTATTAATGCTGATTTTCCTGACACGATAAAGTCAATCGAGTTTTCACCAGAAAAAGTTTTCGAGTTGTTCGGGAGAAAAAACTTGAAAGGTATAGAGATGATCAACATCAGTGGGGATAGCATGTCACCAGCTATCAACCCAAAAGATGTTGTATTTGTTGACACCCATAACTCTTTTTTTGACAGTGATGGAGTTTATGTTTTTACCTTTGAAAATTCATTATTTATTAAAAGATTACAGCGCGTAAAAGGCCGCAGACTCGCTGTAAAATCTGATAATGAAGCTTACGAAACATTTTACATTGAAGAAAATGAAACCCATGATCTGCACATCATCGGAAAAGTTATAAAATCCCTCCCCTTTAGAATGATTGACTTTGCATAAATAAATCAACTATTTAATGAGCGCCGCTATTATTGCGGCGTTTTTTTTACCTAAAGTAATTAGCATTGCTATTGCATAATAAAAATAGCATTGCTAATATTCATCCCATCAAAACCCCACAGCGGGTATTCAGGATAAACGTTCACAGTTTTACGCCAGCACCAGGAAACAAATAACGCCACGAAGATGGCAGAAGAGGCAAGACGACCTGACAGCCCGGAAAGACGGGCATCATATTTCAGACGTAAAAAAACCCACCGAGGTGGGCTCTTTTACCCGGAGTCGCCGACCAAAGCTAATCCGGAGTTCTGCTGACGGGACCAACCGTCAGAAGAGGCAAGACCAATGACGAATCATTGGAAACATCATTTTAAAGGAGTTGCTATGAAAGCACAACCTGACACCCTCAAAGTTACACTTTACGTTCACGCCCGACGCCTGTTCGACGGCAGTATTCAGCATGCTGTACTGACCTTTCGCGCATCTCCGGATCTCGGAATGGGTTTTGTCGTCGCTGAACATCAGATTGAATTACCGTCCCCGGTGGTAACCAAGACAGATCTTGTTAACGCAGAAATAAATAGCCTGCGTGATGAACAGAACAAAATCCTCGCGAATGCCCAGGTCAAATCCTCGATGATTGAAGATCAAATTCAGGCTCTGTTATGCCTGGAGGGTGAAGTTATCTCCAAAGACGACGAAGTATTACCTTACTAACCAGAGGCAAGACCAATGACCAATTATATCTGTGCATTTAATCCCATAGATGCGGCACTTAAAGACGGTGCTGTGACTGTTGCAATCACAATTTCCGCTAATTCTGAAAAGATGGCCAGAGCAATGGCAGCGGTGATGCTGGAAGAAACTTACCCGGAAAATACGGGAAAATTTGATGTGGCGGCAGCAATAGTCTGCGAAGCTCAGACAGGTAAACCAGCACCGGCCGGCGATAGTTTTGATGAACATTTTGCCAAAGAATACGAGTTCAACGGCACCGACTGGCAGAAGCGTGAAGAAGAAATGGTCGTATTTGCAAAAACGGCACCAGTCGTCCGTATTGCGGCGATCATGCTGTATGAAAAAACACAATTTACCCGCAATGAGTACCGCAAAGCTGTCGATTTTGTTCACGAAAGTGATGAATACCCGCAGATCCGGAATATTGCAAAAGGTATCGCGGCCACACGCACGGTTTCCCTGCTGAATGAACAGGATTTAGAAGCGCTGGTAAATACTGTTCTGGAAAAAGCTCAGGATGGTATTACCGAAGCAGAAGCACAGAAGCTGGCAGAAGAATACCTGTTCCCTGCAGAACCGGCCACCGGGCAACTCCCTGTCCCGGAGCAAAAGCAACGTAATTTTGAACATAATTACGCGACACTGGATCAGGAAATAGCCCTCGCCCTTCTTCCCGGTGATTTTGACCCATGGGAAATTCAGCCGAGCAAACTTACCGCGGCGAAAAAGCTGATCAGTGATGAAGATGAAAGCTGGCGGCGCTGGTCTACTGAGTTCCGTATTATCCCGACCGCATTGCAGATCCCGCGTGAAACAGTCTTTGCTGTCGTACGTGAAGGGAAAGAATTACCTGACCTGATAAGCGATGCGGCAGCCCGTAAACAGTTTGTGGCTGACCGTATCGGCATAACGCCGGCAGAAAGCAGTCATGACCAGGAAACAGTCCGGTCCGGTCCGGATATTACGGAAGATAAACCACCCGTAGCAGCAAAGCAGGAAAAGACCAAGCGCACACGTACTAAAAAAGCAGATAAACCGGCAGAGAAACCAGCTCCGGAAGTAGCGGCCAACGATGAACCGGCTACCATAGCCCAAACACCGGAACCGGCTCATGCCGAGGAACCAGCTACTGATGACTTCCGCAGCCGCGCCGAAGTGATTGCCGAGGTTCTGGCAGACACGGACAATCTGAGTATCTGGAAGCAGGTACAGCGCACAGATCCACGCTTTACCAAGCCTTTAGAGGGCGCGGGATTTCAAGGTACCAGCATTAACAGTAACTACATGTTTATGCGTGCTACCGAAATTTTCGGACCGATCGGTGAGGGCTGGGGCTATGAGGTGGTTGAAGAAAAATTCCTGGACGGCAAACCGCTGACTGAACCTGTTCTGGAAAACAACAAACAGGTTGCTCTGCGTTACCTGCGTGACGCAGACGGTTCTCTGTTCTGCGAGCAAAATCATTCAATAAAAATCCAGTTTTGGTACCGCAGCAAAGATGGCAAGTGCTGTTATTTTGAAAGCTACGGCGCGACACCATACCGCTATCAGACCCAATACGGCATAAAAGTTGATAGTGAAGTCATCAAAAAGTCACTGACAGACGCGATTAAAAAAGCGCTGTCAATGCTCGGATTCTCTTCTGATGTGTTTATGGGTATGCACGATAACCCTGAATACCTCATCAAAAATAAGCTGGAATTTGAAATCAAAGCGGCCAGCGAGAACGCAGAGGACAGCGTCCGGATCCGCGAAGAACTGGATGAAAAATTCACCCGTAACACGGAAACCATGCGTACAGCAGTTACGCAGAATGAATTACGCGGTATCGCATCCACCCTTACCCGCGAAATATCCGCGCATCTTAACAGCGCCAAATCGCGCGGTGACAACGAATATGCAGGATACCTGTCCGGCCGCCTGCGCCGCCTGACAGAAATTGAGAAAGAGTGTTTAACCAAACTGACTGAAAAACAAGAGGCAGACCAATGAGTACAACCGCAATCGCATTAGCCGCAGACTATGAAAAGCTGCAACGACTGGTAGAGACTGGTGAATTCACCCCGGAAGATATAGCCGACACACTGGAAGGTATCGAAGGTGCGCTCGGCGATAAACTGGACGCGATTATGATCCACGTCCGTAACCTTGAAGGGCAGGCAAATACGCTGGGTGAAGAAGCCAAACGCCTGGCGGATCGTGAAAAGTCATTTAAGCGTCAGGCCAAAGACCTGATAAAATATGCACTAACCTGCTTACTGGCATCCGGCCAGGACAAGCTGAAAACAGTGAAAAACACATTTACCGCGGCAAAAGGTCGGGCATCAGTAGTCATTGACGATGAATCACTTATCCCTGATTCACTCGTTGATGTACAAACCATCGTGTCACCGGATAAAAAAGCCATCAAAGAAGCGCTGGAAAATGGTATTGAAGTCCCTGGCGCCCGAATTGAAATTGGTGAACGTTCACTGATGGTCCGGTAATTACCCACCGTGCCCGACAATCGGGCACTTTGTTTCAGTGTGACATGTCACGATAAGGCAGACCAATGCTAAAACACCAACACTACAAAGACCGACCGGTAAAGCTCACGTTCCCTGACGGTAGTCACGGCTACATCCATACAGACCGTCGGTGTGATGTGTATTACGACCTGCCTCCGCAGGTGAAAATTGAGGCCCGTAACGAACCGCAGCAGAAGGATGAAAGCAAATGATATACGGATTGTTCATGCTGATTTGCTCTGCCACCAGCTGCGAGTACCAGCCCTACGGCTACGTTTATCCGGATGAAAAAAACTGCCTGATGGATAAAGAAACACTGACCGTGAAGGGGATTTTGTCAGAGTGCTATCTGATCGATGAAATTATTTCGGCCGATTTTGCTCAGACAAAAAGTTGATTAAGCATAATCAGTTTTATTTCGCCACGGTGATTACCATGATGCCAATACCATTACAGGGGAAAGCATCATGGAACCGTGGCAACCAGGACAACAATTACTGACCGACTTTGATATTAAATTAGGCCGCCTGGCTGCGAGTGTAAAAAACAGACCATGCACTCCGGCAGATATTAAACGCTCATGCGATACAGCCGACCTTCTTATTTTATTGATGATGAGGCAAGACCAAAATGAAAAACGAGAGTGACGTAATTACCCCAGACGAAATGATAGAACTGACCGGCTATCAATTCCCGTCAAAACAGTGCGAAGCCCTGAAGCGTGCCGGTATCTTTTTTATAAAGCGGCCGGATGGATACCCGAAAACGACCTGGGCGCATTTTAATAGCCCGCTGGCTAAACGGCAGACATTACCAGCATCAGAAGAACCTGACTTCGGGGCTATGTAATTATGGGTAGGAAAAGGAAAAACCCTGCTGATAACTGGATGCCAAAGCGGGTTAAACGGGGCAGGTCTGCTTTTGAATTTATTACTCCGGATAACAAAACAATCCGGCTTTGTGATTTTTCATGTACTCAGGCTGAGGTATGGGTAGCATACGAAAAACTGATAGACGATCAGAAAAATGAGTCAACATTGACAGCATTGTTTAACTCATTTTTCATTTCCGCCGACTTTACTAACCTGTCACCGGAAACACAGAAAGATTATCGTAAATATTCCGGCAAGCTATTACCTGTATTCGGGAAAATGCAGCCTGATAATATAAAGCCTGAGCATATCCGTAAATATATGGATAAGCGCGGCACTAAAAGCCCGACACAGGCAAACAGGGAAAAAACGCTGCTATCCCGTGTTTTTGGCTGGGGTTATGAGCGCGGACTGGTAAAAAGCAATCCATGTAAAGGTGTGCGGCAATTCAAGGAGCAAGCCAGGGATCGCTATATTACAGATGATGAATATAATGCGCTCTATTCCGTATCTCCTGTAGTTGTCAGGATAGCAATGGAAATAGCGTATCTCTGCGCAGCCCGGCAAGCTGATGTTTTGGCATTAACTTATTCGCAATTAACAGAGGATGGTATTTACATTAAGCAGGGAAAAACAGGTGTAGCACAAATAAAGGCATGGACGGAGCGCCTGCATGCAGCTATAAACCTGAGTAATACTCTCCCCCTTGATTCTGGTATCAGCAGTATTTATGTACTTCATCAATCCAGAGGTTCCGGGTATACACGGGATGGTTTCAACAGTCGCTGGAGAAAAGCCAAAGAAGCTGCAGCTAAAAAATTCCCGCACCTGAATTTTAACTTCACCTTTCATGATTTGAAGGCTAAAGGTATTTCAGATCTCGATGGGCCACTGTCAGAAAAACAGAAAATATCGGGGCATAAAAATATTACTCAAACAGCCCGGTATGACAGAAAAGTGATGGTTGTTCCTGTTGTCGGTGGTCAGAAAAAGACAGTTTGAAGGAGAGAATATAGTGAAATTATATAGTGAAAATATAGTGAAGTGTGATTCAGGGCACAAAAAAAGCGACCATAAAGGTCGCTCTCTTTTAACTCTAACTCACTGATAAATCAATGAATTCTTATATGGTGCCCAGAGCGGGACTTGAACCCGCACAGCCTTGCGGCCGAGGGATTTTAAATTCATTGCTTATTATATAAATATCAATTAGTTAATAGCTATATTCACAATAAGATGGATATACCACCCTCATACAAATCATATAAATAGAGACGATATCATGATGATATTGTGAAGATTTTAAGCCATCATCATGACTTTTTTGAGGCAGGGAAATATCGGTAAATCGTCGACACTCCCACGCCATAAATAATTGCCAGCTGCTGCCGGTAATACCCTTTATCCAGCAGTCGGCCGATTTGCTCCCGGTCATTCTGTGTCAGTGCCGCCGGTCGTCCGCCGACTCTGCCCTGTGCTCTCGCAGCGGCCAATCCTGCCAGCGTACGCTCTACTATCAGCTCGCGTTCCATTTCTGCCAGTGCTGACATGACGTGAAAGAAAAAACGCCCCATAGCGGTGCTGGTGTCGATACTGTCCGTAAGTGATCGGAAATGTGCGCCGCGTTCGTGCAGATCAGATATCAGGGCTATCAGGTTTTTGACACTGCGCCCGAGCCTGTCCAGTTTCCACACTGCCAGTGTATCGCCCGGCTGAACGGCCTTTAATGCCCGTTTCAGCCCCGGCCTGACGGCGGTTTTACCGCTCATTTTGTCCTCAAAAATCTGGTCGCAATTTATGCTGATGAGCGCGTTTCGCTGTAAATCGCTGTTTTGGTCAGTTGTTGACACGCGGATATAGCCGATGACCGCCATTGTTTTCCCTCATGTTTGCTGTAATGACGGGATTATTACGGATTTATCCGGTTATGGCTGCATTCCCGGAAACCTTGGTTTACCGGAAAAGTATCAGCCGAAGGGAAACTATCAACCAGCTGGAGATTATCCGTTAACGAGTTCGGTATTTGGCGTCGGGCAAAAATGGTATGGCATGACCACTCAGAGGAAGCTGGAAACGGTATATAAAAATAATACCGGTAAGGGTATTTATATCGCGGTGTGTCTGGCGTCGGATGGTATCGCTGGGTTGGTATCAATGAAAATGTATGTTGATGATGTTCCTGTGGGGACAAATCAGGTTCAGGTACTCGGAGAAAAAGGCAGATATACATATGCAACAGTCGCAACTTTTGTCCCTGCCGGTTCTTCATATTATCTGACCGTCCCGGCGGCAGAATCACAGTTAAACATTAACTCATGGTCGGAGATGCGATAATGCACACAGAAGTCATAGCACAACGTTATTTTAAAGATACTGATGGTAAAGCCCGGTGCATTGATATCATGCCGATGAATAAAGATACATGGGAATCTGAGGTACCGGCTGGATGGAAATCTATCAGTGAGAAGGAGGCGGATAAAATCGCAAATCCGCCACTGACGCATGAGCAGCACGTCGCTATAGCTGAGTCGCAAAAGCAGGCGCTGATTGCTGAGGCCAGCCAGAAAACCCAGCTTTGGCAGACTCAGCTTATGCTGGGCATCATCACGGAAGAAGATAAAGCCAGCCTCAAAGAATGGATGCTGTACGTGCAGAAAGTGCAGACGATAGATCCATCCCTCGGGGCTGCTGTGGTATGGCCTACACCACCGGCTTCACCGGCCAGTTAATATCCGGGGCGGTGGATACGTCCACGGCCTCCAGTTCGTCCAGATAGTCCAGCCAGGCGTTTAATAGCGCCTTTTCATCATCATTGATGCGGCCAAGTGCCAGTTTTGCCCGGAGCATTTCTGTTTCCTGAGTGACCTCGGCTATCAGATTTTGTTTTTTGCGTTCCGCTATCTCAATATGCTCTTCATGAGTCAATGGCGGGATATCCACCCATACAGGTTTTCCTTTTTTATCAGCCCCAAGGCGCTTACCCTCCGGAGGAATACCGGCATACTCGTGCATGACATCACCATTTACCGCGACAATATCATCCGGCCACAGACCATTGTTTTCGTAGTCATCTCTCTTATCCATAATGAAAAATTGTAACGCTTTGGCACTAAATCCAAATTCCATCATAATTAATATCCGATAGCTAAAAAGTTAATGGTTGATTCTGTTGTCGGTGCTTCAACAGCTTTAACCGTAACAACGTTAAATCCCTGCTTGGTAACACTTTCGCAGCTTGCGATAATCTGGACATAGGTTGTTTTCGTACACAGTACAGCCCATACCCCATTGGGGAATGCTATTGGGTAATTTGTTGGGGTTGTCATTGAGTACCCTGTTCTTGAGTCATTCGCTATAGTTCGCCGGAAAGCCTGAATCATTATTCCGTTAGGTAACGTGGTAATTCCGTTATCCGTCCATTTGCCTGATTCCGGGAAAAAACTCATATCGGGAACTTGTCCGGCAAGATTACCCGTATTTTTTGAAGCGGCAGAGCCAAGCCCTGAAATCCTATCCGCCGGAACCGTGCCGTGTATCATTATTCCTTTGCCGTCAAACGCCCACAGCATTCTTTGTAATTCATCATCCCACGCCCCAGAGGTTTTATTATCGTGAGCAAGCACTGCAAGTTTTTGGTTTGTTGACAACATCCGTGATTCTTTGTCTGTCACTATAAAATGACTGTGCAACTCTCCTAAACCAAGGTTT
>RWZE01000055.1_pt1 | contig 41507 bp, 56 predicted proteins | sample 2187721 | NCBI WGS metagenome assembly RWZE01 (sample SAMN10531867, study PRJNA481165) | viral metagenome | isolation source: viral particles purified by filtration and ultracentrifugation from about... | host: Nasonia giraulti 16.2 | place: USA:Tennessee | collected 2011-04-01
TCATGGGGTGTCAGGGGTCGTAGGTTCAAATCCTATCATGCCGACCATTTTTAATTAAGAAAACCAACCACTTACGGTTGGTTTTTTTATGTCTGGGATTTGCCACTGGTAAAACTCTGGTAAAACTCTGGTAAAACGACGACAAATCATCTCTCAAAATCACCCTTTCTTTCGCTCATAAAATTGCCCTTTTCTTCTTGCTATTCTATTCGTTACCTTATATAAATTACTGTATAAAAACACAGTAAAAATAGGTAATGTCATGATTAAACTAGAAATCAATAATGCTGAATATATTGCTCAATTAGAAGAAGCTCGCTTATCTGCAGACAACTCTTATGGTTATCTGTTTATGGACATTGTCTTTTCTGATCCAAGGTTTGATAAGAATACGTTTGAAATGAAGAATGTTCGTAGGGAACCGATGAGGACGTATATGACGGAGGCTGTGGCGAGGGATTTGTTTGAGAAGTTGGAAAAGTATTTTTATGGTAAATCAATTATAAAAAGTTAATGATTATCGATTGTTGATAAACTATCATATAAAAAACTTATTTTATAAGCGTATTTATATGAACCATTCACAAATAGAATTTTTAAAACTTTGTTTACAAAAAGAAGTTATAAAATCTGACACAAAGAGGTTTTCATGGAGAAGAACAATTCAAAGAGCATGGAAACATCCTGAGCGTCGTTTTTATTTCTGGTGGAGAATAGCTAGTTTTCTATATAAATCAAATAAAAGTATCTTTATGGCTAACTATATAAATAGACGACTTCGTGCAAAATATGGATGCGATATAGATGTTGGAGCAGAAATTGGCGTCGGATTATCGATTAGCCACTATGTTGGCTTAGTTATAGCCTACGATACAATTATTGGTGAAAATTTTCACGTAAGACAAAATACAACTATAGGTATACTATATTCTGGTCAAAAAGGAAAAATCCATATCGGAAATAATGTAACTATTGGTGCGAACTCTTGCATCATAGGTGATAATATTAAAATTGGTAATAATGTCATGGTTGGTGCAATGAGTTTTATTAATAATAATATACCAGATAACATGGTTGTTTATACGCCCAAAATCAGTAATACACTCAGACTCTCAGAAAAAGATAATAGAAAAATTTGGTAATTAAAAATTTCCCTTACATTAATATATATAATAAAAATGTAAGGGGTGTTTATAATATTATTCAAGTATCCAAATGTCTTTCAATGTCGCCCATTGTGCACCTAACACTGTGAATCCTCGTCCATCTGGCTCAATAATAATATCAACAAATCCTGTTGCACCTTGACGAATATTAATAACTGTTTTTACTGGCCTAGGAGATACAAAAGCAATTGTTGATTTATTCTCTTCGGCTACCCCAAACTCACACAAACAACCCTTAATACTTTCATTTAGTTTTATTAATGTACCTTGGGGAGCGTTGCCATTCCAAATTTTACGCGCGTTTTTTAGTTTAATATCTCCAATGTTTATACTGATATCAGAACTCAACTGCTTACCATTAATCTTTCGTGTATTAGGTACATAGCTCCCTTTAGGCTGATACTTACCATCTGATTCTGATTTTGAATAGCTGTAACCAGACACTTGATAACTGCCTTTGGGTTGGTATTTACCGTCAGACTCTGCCTTAGTATACGATGCGCCTACTAGCGCATAATTGCCCGCTGGTTGGTAATTTCCCTTACCTTGATAACGTCCGTCACTTTCCGCTTTTGTGTAGCTACTTCCAGCTGTTGCATAACTTCCTTTAGCTTGATATCGGCCATCCGATTCCGTCTTCGTATATGAAGCACCCGCTAACGCATAATTACCTTTAGGCTGATAATTTCCCTTCGGTTGAAAAGCATCTGTAGACGCTTTCTGGCTCATCACATGAGCCGTTGACGTTCCCGTACTTTGAGCTACATTACCTTTATCGAATTTATTATTAAGCCCACTGTTTAATGCTGTATTGGTCGCGTAATCACCTGATGGTTGATAACTTCCTTTCGCTTGATATCGGCCATCACTTTCCGTTTTGGTATAACTATCCCCTTTATTGGCATAGTTCCCTGCTGGCGCATAATTACCCTTTGGCTGATATTTGGTGTCGGTTTCTGCCTTTGAGTAGCTATAACCGGATGGTGTGTAATTACCTAATGGCTGAAAGCGTTTATCTGATTCCCCTTTTGAATATGCGCCCACATCACTTGCTGTGGCATCCGCTTTTAACTCTGCCCATGCATTACCGGCAACCGGCTCAATATTGTTATTCTCAACTTTAGACTGCCAGACTTTATTTTTATGATACACAATAGTGCGTATCGCATACGGCTTACCGGCTTCATCCCATTTGGGAAAACCAAATCGCTGAATTTCGCCAATCGCTTCCGTGATATCGTGAAATATCCCGTTCATTTTTTCACGTTCAATATCTTTCGCAGCAGGATCTGTGACTTGGTCACGCTCATAGTCGTAACCATAACCTTGTGTATAAGACACTGAGCCGTCTGGCTGGATTTCTACGGGTATAGAAGCCTTATCCCCTTGTGTTGCAAAGGGGGTTTTAAAAATAGTTGTCATAGGAATTATGCTCCGAAGTTACTGCCTAAGAAGTTTTTACGATGCTGACCAACGCCAAAGGCTTTTTTGGTCACAATGCGATATTTGACGCCAACACCCGAAGGGCGTGGCATTAAGTCGAAGTTTTCGAGAAGAACCCGTAGACGTTCGTCAGGGTTGAAGTTAAAGACGTAATACATATAAGTCATGTCTAGCGGATCAAGGACAAAAACTTTGCTGTCATCACGCCAAAAGAAACGTTTTAAAAACTCGTTAATATTGGTGACCGTGGGACTTTGTGTCAGATTAAAATAGCGCATTCGTACTAACATGCGTTTCTGTTCAACGGTCAGTGACAATGTGTAATCCGCATTGCGTCGGAAGTTAGCTTTAAAATTGGCTTTCTTTTTACCAAAACCAAACCCGACTTTATTTTTGTCGCTAGGTGGAATATCAATCCCTAACGGTACATCCAGAATGCGTGACCAAATCGACAACCCAAAGTCATTCGCGGTATCGATATTAAATACATCTCGGTACCAGTTTTGCCAAAATGACACCATCGACTTTTCAAAATGAGAGGCCTTAAAACTGGCGAGTTTCTTTAAATTCTCTGCATCTTCATACTGCCAGAGGATCGCTTTTAATAGGTCTGAATGAAACTCAAATTGTTGAACGTTCATACAATCACCACTTGCACAGCACCCCGTTGCAAGCGTGCGATTTGATTAATGGCAATCGGAATTAATGCAACATTCCACACTTTCCCATCCAGTGACAATTCAACTTTAGTCACGAACAGACGAGGCTCAACAGTATTCACTGCAGAGGCTATCTCAAAAGGTGATACTTCACGCCCAACAATCAAACCGTTATCGCCGTCCAACTCTCCGCGCGTCCATTGTTCTATGGCACTGGGGATAATAGTTTGCGCATCAACGGCTGATTTTTTAACTGTCACTCGACAAAAAACGGTGATCTCTTTAGGGCGTGAAAATTTCACTTTATATTCTTGTCCACTCACTGGCTCTACAACACCGATTTCAATCTCGCCATTAAACGCCGAACCAATGGTTTTGGTTCTCAGCAATGATTTAGCAATTTCGTTACTATCGCCCCCTTCAACACAAACGTAAATGCTGTGAGGCAATAGAGAAATTCCATCAATAGTGAGCACCGCATCGGTGTAGTTCTCTCGAAAAGACAGTGAATTAACGCCCTCTAATTCATACAGTGAAGAGGTGATCGCTTCTGCAACACTGACGGTATTTTTAGCCAAAGTTTGCTTACGTCGTCGCCTTGCTTTGATATCAGATTCAGCATAACGTCCAACAACCGCATGAGTGGGATTATTGACTTTCTCCCAACCTAATACTGAGCTAGCCACAGAATTAAGTTGGCCGGCCCCGCATTCAACAGGACCATATTCAACCGCCCTCATATCCCCTGTTACTTTGCCAGTATTATCAATAATCAAGGGTGAAACTGTTTCGAACATGGCACCGGCAACACTAGACGCTAATGAGCCTTTAGGAATAATGGTGCCGGGTACGCCACTAAATTCAACACTGGAAAGATAAGAGTGAGTGGCATTAATGCGTTGACCACCCATTAGCGCCCATATTGCATCAAGAAAAACACCACCAGCAATATCGGGATTGATTTGATTTGCTAACTCGGCATTATTTCTCACCATTGCATCACGATTTTCAACTTCCATCGTAGCCAATGCCCCTTGTGGTGTTTCAGGGGCAAGGTTAATCGATTGACCAAACACCGCACGAAACTCGCTTTCGACTTCATCACGTATTGTGGCCGTGTCGGGAAGAATAACGCCTTTATTATTGATATAACGATAATCAGCCATTCAGTGTAACCCCTCCGTATATCGTGCGAATTGTCGCTTGATACTTTAATTCTCCGTTTTCCACTGTGGCGCTAAAATGCGTCACTTCAACCACCTCTTCAATTTCGCTCATACGTTGTCTAAATGCCGTTTCAAACATGGGAATATCAGCTTGGCGACCAAAGGTTGTTGGCCAGAACGGAATACCTTTATCTTTTTTATGTAACATTTCACCACGCACGGCCTTGGCAAAATGCTGACAAAGGTTTTTAACCGCATCGTCTTTTTCGCTGAATTGGATGTTTCCATCAGGGCCGATAAAGAGATCATTATTTTTATCGATTGAAAATGTTCTCATAGAGGCGCTCCTGTATTTCCATGACCGGTTTCAACACCACTGTGTTGATGCGTAGAACCGATATCTTTTCCATTGTGTTTCATCGTGCCACCGTTAGAATCACTATTACCATTTACCGCGTAATTACCATTTACCGTGACATTGCCAGTAAATATCGTTTCAGTGGCATTGACTTCATACTTAGGCGTTTCTAGCACCACTTTATCGCTATGTAGCGAGAAACAGACTGAGCCATCCATTGATTGGATCACCAAAGCATCAATGTTTTTTCCATCAATGACCCAACCTTTGATGGTGTCAGGAAAAAACATCGCATCACTAAATGAATGGAGGCGTGCTGTATTAGGTTGATCTTCCAATCCTCCACGCTGGAATATCAGGCTAATGTCTCTGTCATTGGCTTTTATCCAACCGAAATCACCCGGCTTAATGGGTGCGCGAATAAAGAAACCGCCTCCCCCAAATCTAAAAACGGGAATGTTGGCCAATGGCGCACGTCCGACTGTTCCCCCTTCCGTTGTTACCATCATCACCAGTGGTTTGATAACAGCACGATTGGTTTTATCGTCATAACTCACTACCGTTGCAGGGAGCATATCTTCAGTATTCATCATCAAGTTACGAAATGCAGACGATAGCGCACCTGCCAGCGAACCATCACTGGCAATATCAGTATTGGGTTTATTCATGGTTATGCTCGTTTACAGGTAGCCTGATAAAAGAAAGGATCATCATGTGAAGCAACATCGAATTTCAGTTGTTCAATAATATAGTCGCCATTAAGTGCAGAATTGAATTTACTCTCGAGTCGTAGCATTCCCCCTAGTTCTGAAGTGCCGTCAATTAAGTAGGTAACGGACAACCCTTTTTCGGTGGCTTTCGGTATACCGACCATGCCTGATTTCATGCTAAGAATGCGCAAGCGCCCTTTTAAGGCGCGGTTATCATCTTTGACAAACAACGTATCATCATCGATAAAGGCTTTAACGTTTCCCGCTTCCTGCAGTCGTTGTACTTGCTGTAACGCTGAACCGCAAAAATACCAATTGGCAATATTCTTATCAGTGGCTTGAAAGTCCAATCTAACCTTGCAATCCTTAGCTACTGATGAAGCGATCTCGCTCATTTTCTGCATGGCGCCACCACTGGAAGAAACAATATCACCTGAACTGGCATTATTAGTTTTGGCTTTAATGGTTAACGTAACATCAGGAGGCGAGGCAATTTCTGCACTGACAATATCACCGGTAAAGATACGAAATAATCCGGTATTGACGCGTCCTACTTCAAGGTAAAGACGGCGAGTTTGTTTGCTTTTATGATAAGGGCTAGTTTCAGTGAGAAGATAATCTCGAGTGTGGGCGTTCAATCCATCAATGCTAACTGTGCATTCATTTTGTAAAGGGTTTGCGTACTTGGTGCCGTTAGCTTTAATCCGCAATCCTTCATACCATTGCAATCGTTCTGCAACTTCAATCCCCACCCGTATTCGTCGTAAGTCCATCATCACTCCAAATAATTAATGATTGGGTTCTATCAAATGATTCATACCAGGGCAGATCATCATTTTCTGTTATAAACGCTAAATTTGTACCATCAGTCAGATAGCGATAAGGAATGATAGGTGTGTTTGCCACCGCACGCATGCCTACGGCGATAACCTCACTTTCTCGTTCAATATCGAGATACATCGCATGGCGACCGGCTTTTATTGTCAACGTCCAATTAACACCTTCCAAATTGACGGATAAGCGTTGGTTTGGAATAGCTTTTAAGGGTATGACTTTCATTAGAAGCTCCAATCCCCATCTGCGATACGTGTTGCGAACGAACCTTTTTTCTTAGTCTCAGTATCGGCGTCTTTTGTTTGCACATTTCCCCTATTTACCGTTGATGACTGCGTTGGCTTTTGAGTGGCTCGAGGCGGTAAATCTCCGTATTCAGGCTCAACGGTGCGCCACTCAACAAACCTTAGCGACAGTTTTATCGCATCTATCATGTCGGGTATTTCATCATGATTAAAACCCGTTAATAACATCGGTTGATAGTTTTTTACTCGGGTTTGAATACCAACAAGTTTGTGTTCATCAAAAGCTTGTTGCATCGATGAGAAGATGTTTTTCATCTCCCCTGTTAATAGCAAATCTATACCAATTTCAACGGGGTTAATAATCACATGGTCACTGCGAGTTTCACCGCTTTCAACTTGAAATTGAGTGGCCTTATGCTCATCTCTAATATTGACTTGAATAGGACTCACACTATCAAATAGTGTAGAAAACGATTCTAAATCAAAGATTTTGACTTCTGTAAGCAATTTAACCTCCCAATCCACTAGAATGTTGTTGATTGACATTAGCTATTTCATCTTGTAACGCATTGCTAAGTCCACTTGCGACACCTTGTGCATCGGTTGCTTGAGTTTCAACCTTAATTTCTCCAATACTTACGTTACTTTCATTCTTCACATTGGATTGATTACTGATGGCTTGGCTGGTAATAGGATTCATTGCATTATTGGCAATCGCATCTAACTGTGCATTGGCTTGAGCAATAGAGTGTCTAACCGGTGGTTGGTTTTCCGTTTGGCTTTCTTCTTGAGGCATGGCATATTCAATCTCACCATTATCATTGACGTTACGCTCTACGTTTTGATTGACAGTGATTTCTTCATCGTCACCGAACCCGAAAAACTCTTTGGCAGATTTCCAACCATTTTTAACCGCATTAAGTCCTGTATTTACCCAACCAATAATTTTTTCGACTTGCTCCCACATCCATTCAAACGCACTCACAACGGCATCACTGACTGTATTAAATACACCTGCAAAGGATTTACCCCAACCTGCAATGACTGAAATACAACTCAGCAAATACTTAACATAAGCTTTTAAGCCTGATGCCATTAGATCCCAACCGGCAACAACAATATCTGCCACAACACCAACGATAGCTTTTAGATATTCAAAGAGCTTTTTGAATGTTTCCCACAATGCAAGAATAACGACTTTTAATCGCGGGTATTTTTCAAGAATACGACCTATCATTGAATCGTTGCCGTCGATAAAGTTCATGATATCGTCATAAACAATTGCAAAAGCTGCCGCTAATAGGGCAATAACAGCGATAATGGCAATAATAGGAAAAAGCGTAGTCCATGTGCTAATACTGGCCAACTTCATAGCATAGATATATTTCCCCAGCAAAATAGTTGCAACAGCAGTAAAGAAACCGACTACAAGGTGCTTGTTTTCCTTACAAAAAGTGACTAATTTTGTTAACCACTCTAATCCTTTAGATAAAGCGGGGATCACCATTTCTAAAAAACTATTCTTCAACAACCCTGATGATTGTTGAAATTTTGCCATAGCACTATTAAATTTAATTGAGCTTTCAATACTCTCCTTGCTAATGCCTGAATACTCTTTTTGAATACCCATTGTGCGCTCTAATTCTTTGCGCCCTTTCATCATTAATTCAATGGTTTTTTCGTCCGATACCCCCATACCCTCCAGTGTTTTCTTTGCTTTATCAAAGCTCATGCCTTGAACTTTATCCGCGGTTTGAAGTACCTTTTCCATTGAGTCTTTCGTATTACCGAACGATTTCGCCATTGCGGATAAATCGGCTTGTGCAGACTCTCTAGAACCACCTAACTCAGCGATCGCACCAGAAAACGCATCAACGTCTGCAGTCGCAACGCCGATTTGTTTACCCAGCTTGTCCAGCGTTTCAATTTCTTGAGAACGGGAAACAGATTCGGAAAAAATAGTGCCAATACTCATCACAATACCGACAGCGCCAAGTGCTTTTGTCGCAAATCCTGCAACAGAACTTCCGGCCTCTTGATATTTAGAGCCGGTTTCTGAAAGTTCTTTTTGTAGATGCTCTTGGGCTTTAGCTTCATCAATCGCTGTCTTTATACCTTTTGTCCGCATCGTTTCAATAAATTGCGTATAATCGGCATTTAATGCGGTAACAATGGCATCAATGACCTCTTTACCTTCACGGTTCTTTTTCTCTGCATCAGTGAGCGACACCAATTCATTATTGAGAAGGGATAACTCATCTTGCATCTGTTGATATTGGGCATTGAGCGTTTCAGATGAAACACGGCTTTCATTTACGCCTTGTGACAGTTCGTTACGTTGGATATCAAGCAAGTTTATTGATGACTTTAATTCATCAATTTTAGCGGTGACTGAGGCTATTTTTTCTTGTGTATCACCTGCCTCAACCTCAATATTTATCACCTCCCCTGCTGATAACTGTTCAATACTGGCAATAACACTTTGAATAAAGTCATTCACCGATTGCGAATTGTCCGTCGCACTTTCTTTAATGCGATCTATCTCCGCAATCAAGCTGTCAGCAATTCCGGATGTGTCACTATTAACATGAATATCGACTGAGTTTGATGATAACTCTGTCAATTGTGCGGATAGATTTTGAATAAATTGCGTAAACCCATCCGCACCGATAGTTGCCGATTGTTGCGCTTTTTTCATCTCAGCAATAATGTCATCGGTCGATTTGCTCACCCGATTAAACGCATCATCGGCTTGGTGGGTATCAAATTCAAATACCTGAACAAAGGTATCTAGCAAGGACATATGAGTTATCCTTTCGATGAAGCCAGCGCTTCGTTATAACGATTAGTAATGGCGATCTCCCACAAATCAAACGCCTCTTCTAAATCTATTGACGTTTTGAGCTCGGTGAGCGTGGCGAAACCGGCTGAGATGATGACGGCAAAGAAGCCATCAGCGTTTTTATAATCGACGGGAGTGAACCGGTAATTTTGTTGAGCAGGAATTGGAGGAAACCTTGGCTCCCGTCTTTGCCGAAAAAACTGGTGTTATACTTCAACATTTCCAGTTCTAGACGAATAAGGGCTTCACCATCGGGAACATGGTTATCAATTAATGTGCTGGTCTTCAGATAAATCTCTTGCCCCTCTTTTTCGACAGCAACATACGCCATCATCTTTAACATGGCTTCTTTGCTGACTTCATAGTCGCCAATTTTAGGTGCATTCGATAGTGGGTACTTCGCCAGAATTTCACGTCCAATCGTTGCCGGTAATCGGCTAATAATAAAAGTGTGCTCTTCACGATCAGCATCGGTGATCGTAATTTCTTTCGGTTTAATTAACATGATTAATATCCATAAAAAAAGGCGGAATAACCGCCTAGAATTAACGTGCGCGAGTGCGATCGAAGTCTTGAAATACGAAGGTATACGCTTTGGATTTATGTCGTCCTGCACTAGCAACAGAGCTACCACGACTACCATTGGTGATTTTGCCGTTGCGTGCCGTGGTTGTTGAACCATCACCATACGAAGCGACCATGGTGATAATATCCCCTGCATGCCGTTGTCCACGTCGTGCAGTGTTCGATTCCAGTAAGATAGCGAGGTTTTCGTCTTCTTCACTGCCTGCTAGGACGTTAATGGTGACCGTTTGAGGTGTTGGCGTTGACCATGTCACCAAATTACCGTTGATATCCATTCCTGTTTGCGCAATGTCCACGGCAGGCAAATCTAACGGATCGGCATCATCTGCGAAGGCGGTAATTTGAATACCGGCGGGAAAGGTTTTATGAGCCTGAATAACAATACTCAAGCCAGTTGCTGATACATCATGCATATTGTGTTCCTTACACTAAGTTGTGAGAGCCTTCGACTTTACGAACCCAGTCGCCCTTACCGTAAATCAATACGTATTTCATCACGTACTCGGGTAAATCAGCGGGTCCTGTGTTTTCGACAATCTGAGCGTTGTACCAATAGCCTTTGTTTTGTACATCGTGCCACGCTAAATCATCACCAGAAGCGTCTGTCACTGCAATTTTTTGCACATTGGTTAAGGTTTTTCCCGCTAGGATCGTGCCGTTATTAATCGCCTTGGTCACCGCCCCTGCAATCACCATCATCGCCCGTGCTTCACCGTCTTTATTGGCAGGTACTCCGCGTGTGGCCATAAGTAAACTAAACCACTGTTGCGCGATGTAGGCTTTTAACCATTGCTCATTAGCATGGACACTCATATCTAATGGGTTAGCAACCCCACCACATAAGAAGCCACGTTGATAGAAACTGATATGTGAACCCGATACCGCCGTTTCTCCGTAATAGTTCACCCGTAGTTTATCTAAGCGATCCGCATCGATATCGGTCGTGATTTGCGATGGGAACGTGACACCAAATTGACGATACATATAGTTTGTTGTCGCATTGGTTCGGTCATAATCCGTGGCGGACATAATGGCCATAGGTAACGCTTGAACAAAGAAGTTATCTGCTGTTTTTAGGTTTAAGCCCGTTGAAGCCGTACCCACCAACGCCCCGCTAAAATCTTCTGCATTTTGATTGGTCACAGACAGGTGCAATTGATACTTCACGTTTTCGCCTGCCACGTACTGCGCCAACTCTACGGCATGCTCTAATGAGAGTTCCGTTAAAAACGTTGCGCTACCAAAAGAGTCAGAAACAGCCTCAGAAGCAATAAAGGCTTGTAACGGAGTTTGCGCTGGATTACCGGCTGATGATGTGCCGTGGCTAATATTCATTGCATCAGCAAGTACCGATTGACGCACACTAATATCTGCACGCTCTTGTACGCCACCGCTAATGACAAAGGCACTATCCAGCGAATTAAATGTGACATAAGCGCTAGCAAATTGAGGCTCGCTTTCTGCATTTAATTTCGCTTGTACAGCTGTTGCAACATCCGCATATGACGTACTTTCAGAGAGATCAATTCCAGTGATTGTTTTGGTCACCTTGCCGATAGTGATATTGAGTTCACCCTCATTAATCAGTTTTAAATCAGCTAAATCGCCTGTCTTTTCGCCAAACAAGGTAGGCGCTCGACCAACAGGCTCATAAGAGGCAATTTGCAGTTCTTTCGGCTTACTTGCCGGTGCTGGACTGACATAGCTGAAATACTGACGCGCAAAATGCGCCTCGGGGGAGTCAGTACCTAATAAGTCATCCACTTGGCCACTGGCAAACTCAAGCACTTTACCAGCAGGAATTTTAGGGTTTGTTGAAAAAACACGAGCCGTGAGCTTACGCATCGGTACAGCAGACGCGCCAATCACCGCACTCGCGATATCAACATAGCGAGTTTGTTTGATAGACATAACGTTCCTTAAATACGATAGATATCGGGATACAACGCACTCACGGCGTCTGTATCAGGATGAAGTGTGCGATTAAATGTCACATTGAAATCAAATGAGGGGTTTTGTTCGTAGTTACCCTGGTCATTCAGAAAATAAGGTGTTCGAATACCGGTTGCCCGCTGAACGCCAATGCCTTGTTTGCGGAGAGCTTCAACAAAGGGCAATGAATTGGCGATCATTCTGACAATAGCGGTAATATCACTCGCTGAATAATGGCCTAACTGGGTAACGAAAGCCTGAACTTGGTACGTTTTTTCGGATAACTGGTTTTCTTGGTGATTGGCTTTATTGCCTTGAACGTTATATTTACGCCCTTGCCAGCCGTAGCCGTTTTCATTAATGGGAAAGAACATCACCATATTATCTTCACGGCCTTGCTTGGTAGATTGAAAACCGGCTTTAACGGGGATCTCAATACCGATGGCTTTTAACTGCAACAAGAGTTGTTTGCGAATAGCAACATCAACTTCATAATCCGTCATAAGTACCCGCCTCGATACAGATCACCGATTTCCAACCGTCTTGTTCGTACCAGTCTGCATCACCCACCACATCATATTTTCGACCATTAAATACAAGGAAATCAGGAGATGTTCCTCGTTGCACAGCTTTAATATCATGAGAGGTATATAAGCGTCGGTACACTTGGCTCGTATCTAATCCCATGGATTGAACATCTTGGGTATCAACCGCTTGCCAACTGCCACGAACTTCTATCGGATCATAATAATAATTTTGGTCATTCCCTCGTTCATCGGGTGCCCGTTCTTTAAATCGAAACCAGAGCACCTTTTGCTGGGGAATATAACGTGAAGCAATACGATTTAAGTTACCAAACATTATTTATCCTCCACGACAAATGACACAGCTTGAAGCATTTGGCCGGTATCAACTAACGGCTTATCCGTGGCTTTACCTTTGCTATGGCGACGTGCTCTTGCTTTGACCGTTGACTCTTCCAGCGCTGGGGTGGTGACTGCTTTAATTGCCAATTTCACATCTCCCGCTACCGTCGCACCAATTTGTGTCAGCCCATTATCCAGCGTGATGTTGCCCTTAATAGTGGCTTTCACAGCACGAAAAATTAACTGACTATAATCCTGCTTTTTATCATTCATTGTCGGTCTTAAAAATGGGCGAGGAGGAATGCCACCAGCGGGATAGCCCAACTCTTGAATAGAAGCAACATAAGCAATAGGTGTTCCATCGGGATACTTTGAATGCTCAAAGAAACCAACACTTAATCGCTTTCTAGCCAATTCATAGTAAACCGCTTTTAATTGCGCTAATTTAGTCATTAACGTAATCGCCCTCCTCGTGTAAACCGCCCTCCTACACCACGAAATGCTGAACGCTCACCGCCACCACCAAAGTATTGAGGTACACTACAACGCTTAATCAGTGCTAAAAACTGCTGGCCAAAGGTTGTCATTTTAAACCAGTGCGACCAATCAGAACCGGCAGGCGGTGCCGTAAATGACACGCTTACCTTATCGATAGTCACACTCGTCACCACACCGGTAGGCGACTCATCATCAGCAATCATTTTTCTGAGTGTTAGCATGTGTGCAACCACGAGCATCCACAGCTCGTTAGTACAAACACCCTTACAGGCAGAGAAATAGTTCAACGCAGATTGAGCAATGATAAATATTTCATCATCACCCACACCGTTAAACTGCGGATAGAGCACACGGAATGACGTTAAAGGAAATGTGCTCGTCTCCATGATCACTTACCTTTTTTGTTGGTTTTAGGAACGTCTAACTTTTCAGCCTCTAACGATTCTGGTGTGTCAGGCGCTGATTGGTCGCTGGCTTCCATATCTGTGGCGACTTTTTCGGGATCTTCTTTGCGATGCTCAACGGTAATAAAACCATTCTCACAATGAAGGTTAAAAACGTGATTTTCTTTGAGTTGTTTGTATTGCTCGTCAGAAATTTCCGTCACACGGCCACGTGGTGTGTACATGTGCTTTGTCATCACATTAGCTTGACCGGCAATAAACACTTTCCCATCTTTTACCGTGTAGTTCTGATCATTTGATAAGGTGCAATATGCGTAAAGAGGCATGGAGTACTCTCCTGTTGTTTGGATATCAAAAAGCCCTCAAATGAGGGCGCAAAAAGAGAACAAAAAGAGAAGTGGTAAGATTAAATGCCGGTTAAGCGTGTCACCGCCCACGGACGAGTCACAAACACACCCGCAGTCGCGTTGGTTGCATCTTCCATATACCCTTTAATTTGGTTGAGTGAACCTAATAACTGGTATTTCACAGGAACGACTTGAAGGATCACCGCACTGGTTGCCGTTGAGCCATCATCAATGCTATCTGCGAACATATAGGCCACATCAGCCCCACCATTTGCGCCGACAAATTCAGGAGAAAAAACCAGACGCATATTAGGATAGTTTTCATTTATCCATTGTTTGACTGTTTCACCGCGTGCGACAGGATTAGCCACATTCAGAGCAGAACGAAAGCCCAACGGTAATGTTAAGGTGATTGGCGTATCATCTTTGATAATACCGCCAGAACTCGTTTCAATGCGCGAGAACATATCGGTAATATCAGCAGTGATATCCGCAAAGGTTCCGCCTTTCCATTTGCCTTTTGCGGTTTCATAGGCAGGCAAGTTAGGCTCATTCATCAAACCAAAGACGCGCGTTTCAGGGCTATTAAATCCGTAGTACCCCACGCGTTCACGACCTTGCTCTAATGATTCAGTCACTGAATTGCGCTTTTCCTCCATCGCAACAAAGCCTGCAGACGATTGGCGCGCTTCTTCTAATTTCCCCACTTGGAAACCTAATTCGAAACGGACAAGACCACGGCGCTCTTGGTCTTGCGCATAAGACGCTAATGGCACATTGGTATGATCACCATAAAGTTCGGCTTTACCGGTTGGTGTCGCCACATTCAGAATGATCTCTTCATCATGCCATTCGCCCGCATTGACGATACCCGTGATTTCATCTAACACACGCACACGCGTTGCGGTACGAATGACACCCGGTAAAACGTGTTGCAACATTTCGCGTTGAATTAAGCCCCCCTGCATTGCACCACCGCTAATTGCGGAGTCCATCGCAGAAAAACCACCAAAGCCGATTTGCGCTAATTCCCCGTATGTCCATTTCTGATCAGGGTTAATATTTAGTTGGCCATGTTTTTTGACATCACGGCCAGACATGTGAAACTTAATTTTACTGACTGGCATTATTCACCTTCCTTTGGAGATGCTGGATATGGGATTTCTGTTAAACGAATAATGCCCAAGTGAGCACTTTCTGTTGACTCAAGGTGTCGGCTGATAAAACCAATGACACGATCACCGGCACTAATGGTGGCTTTCGAAGATAGCGAACCGTCTGCTTCATCAAAAATAACCGGTGCGTTGATTTTTCCTGCCACTTCTTTTAGCTCAACAAAAACTTCCCCCATTGTCAGGAATTCGCCTTGCGTACCGTTACGAGCGAATACTTCTTCGATACGATAGGCTTTAGGGTTAATCATGATCCCCGCAAATGCACCTTTACCACCGACTTGAACGGATTCCACTGAATCATCTTTGTAGGTATAGGCGCGACCGAAAATATTCAGCTTTTCATCTGCTGAACTGAGAATGGCGGAAACAGCGCGAATAGGACCTGCATGACTAATTTCACCGACAACGCCAGAAATTAAGCCGTTTGCAACTGATTTAGGAATTGCCATTATTTAGCTCCCCATTTATCCATAATTGATTTATTGCTCACTGCAGAGTCCATTGTTGAGCTGGGCTTTTGGGAGTCAGGCACACGCCCTTGCATCCAAGCATCAAGAGCAATGGCTTCCGTGCCTTTACTGCATTGAATACCCAGTTTTTCAACACCGTACTCTGCAACTTGTTGTTGAGTCATGGCTGAGTGGTCAAACACACCAATAAATGGCGTTAATTTATGCGCTAACGAATCACGCGCACCGATTTGTTTGAGTAACTCCCCCGTATCCATTGCGGGTTTGGCTTTTTCTAATCGCTTAATTTTACGTTTTAGCGATGCCATTTCGTCCATGGCGGTCATGCTACGATTTAAGCGTTTTAAACGACGATGAAGTCCATCGGTAGTGGCTTGGTCAAGATGCTCTTTGGCTTCTTCAATCGCTTCGACAGCTTCTTCAATGGCGACCTCGGCTTTCTCGACTGCTTCAGGTTCGCCAGATTCAGCCTCTTCTGTGGCAATTTCGGCTTTTTCCACTGCTTCTTCTGCTTTCTGCTCTTCGTCAGGGTCTGAATCAGTTGAAGGCTTATCTTTATCTTCTGGTTCATCATCTGTCGCAGGTTTAGCGCTGGTGATTGCTTCTTTGATCATGGCTTTTAACGCTTCCAATTGCTCGGGCGTAAACGCCCCCTCATCAGTGGTTGGTTTGTCTTTGTTTTCATCTTCAGGATTCATGCGAATAAGTTCCTTTGTATCTATGGTAATAACGGAATGGTCTTGCACAGCAACATCAGCGCCAGTGCGCCCTTCATCAACTAACGCAAGATGGTTGGCTCTAATATGCCGTTGTATGGCGTCATAACGTTCACCGTTAAATTCGCCTGGTGTGAAATCGTAAACACAGCGATAACCCGGAGATAATTCAATTTTTCCTCCTTCAATTTGGTTAAGCGCTGAATTAGACAGGATTTTGATATTGCCTCTGAGGTAGGGATATTCAAAATAGACTCGCTCCCCGATGACCCCTTGTATCCCCTTTGTCTCCGCGGGTGTGCCGTCTTTCCCTAACATTTCATGCTCATCAACAAAGGGCATTAATTTGAAAGAGTTAATTGTCTCTGTGCTGGCCAGTTCTTCTTGTGGGCGATACACCTTGTAAATTTTTTCGGGTATCGGTGCGCCAATTTCAAACCCTAAATAATCAAAAACCCCAACTTTAGAGATGGGGTTATCTTTCACTTCTAGCCAGCCATTTAAATCATATTGTCGCTTTGTCATGTCTCCTCACCGAAATCTATTACTGGTGTCCAGAAGCACTTACAGTTTGGTAATTGTCCGGGCAAGCCACGCTCACCTGTCCTTTCATCAATCACAGGTGGGTTATCTAAATCAAACACTTCACCATCCAGACGCAGATGTAATTCACGCGGTTCGGCACTACCAGCCGAGTGATGCCAAACTGCCTTACGAATACCGGCAGATTTCATACGCTCATAATTCACTGCAGTCGTGATTTTTCGTGTTTGATCAACAGCGATAAAATTCGCCCTTTTTTCAGTCACACTGCCTGTATGCCTAATTTCCTCTAATAGCATCTTTGCGCCCTCACCACCTTGGCTAATAGAACGTAATGCAACACTTTCAATGCGTTGATGAAATTGCAGTGGAATAGATTTAATTAACGATACGTTTTCAGCTGTAGAGGCAATAATTTTATCTTTCAGGGCTTCGGGCATGGCTGGGGTTTTGATGGTGATCCCCCCTGACAACTGTTTGAGAGAATCATCTAAATTACGCTTTGCGCCTATATCGACTTGGGAAACAAATTTATCCGCAATCTCTGTGGATTTTTGTTTAAAAATCTTATCCCATTTGCGTTTTAGCCGATTAAGCCAGATGCGTGTTTGACTGGCAAAGCTGGCATCCATCGTAAAACCTTCAAAGTCGTCATTTAATTCACTAAACACTTTTTCATAGTCTTTAATCATTGCATTAATGAGTCGTGACATGTCACCTTGATAACGACTAGCTGGGGCGACTGAATACTGCAGGGGCTTCCCTTTCATTACTGCTTGGCGAGAGGTTGCCCATTGTGCTCGCTTCGTTCGTACTCGTATTCGCCTCGACATAATCTGCCTCGTTCACTTCAATGCCGTAATAGCTGGACGCTTTATTGCTGGCCAGTTTTTTACGGATATCTAACCCATCTATCGCACCCGTCGAAGCCAGAGCTACATCGGTCTGCGCTTCTTTCAGTTCAATATCCGCACTCTCAACAGCCGTCGGGCTATCAAGTGGCGCCCATGTGATAGAGATTTCTGTCACAGGTAAACCATCGCTACGCATTAACATGTCGTAATGACGCTGTAATAGCTCTTCAAGGTCGTTTGATTGAATGCTCTCAAGCTCTTCGCGGTAATTAGCTTCTTCGTATTCTCCCGTTGAGTTAAAGCCTTTCGGTGTGGTGCCTAATAGCTTTGTTGCTGGTACATTGGAAGCCGATGCCACCAGCTGATATTGCGTCATAATCGTGGCGTCTAAATCTGCTAATGACGTATCGAACTGCTGAACAGTGTCACCACTGCCCGTCATTTGCACACCGTAGTTATCGCGCATCTCCATAAAATAGAGCATGTTTTCATTGATGATGCTCTTATCTGCCGACTCAAGGTCTGCAATCCCCATCGTAAGTAAACGCTTGGTCATTGCCAGTTGTGGTGCTTCATTGGCTGTGCGTTCTGAAGCGTAGACACGCTCATAAATGCGCTCAGGAACAGAAACACCAAAGTAGTTGTACATTGGCTTAAGCACGTTAGGCACAGGAAACGGTACAAACTTAATAAAGTGAGACTTGTGATACTTACGCCCACCAATCACATAATAGGTTGGCTCGTAGAAATCCATGCTAGCAGGATCTTGAACATTGGCGTCCGTTAAATCAGGTGTTACCCATTGTGGATCAATCTGTTTAATCCCCTTGTACATCCCTTTGGTCACACCATCGATATTAAACGGGTTTTCATACCACTCTTTCGGGTTTGATGTCTCCACAACGAATAATGCTAAACGACCACCGTATACACGCCCAAAGTGAACCAGCTCTTTAAGCTGATGTGTAATGCGGTATTTTTTATCTCGTTTGCGAAGCTTTTTACTGATAGTACGATCATCGTCGTTATCACAATCAATATCGTAGCCTTGGCGTATCGCATCACGTGCGGGCATATTGCAGGCTTTATCCACCAGCCAGTGTTTAGCGATAACCGCACACATATTGTTGCCGATAAACATTTGTGAGGCATACCATGAGGCCTGTGACTCAGGCACACCGTAAACTTGTTCACCTTTAAATGAGGGCACATAGCTATCAATGCTATCCATCGCAACACCTGCAATTGTGGGTTGGGGTAAATTAATCCCATCAAAGCCCTGTTCTCGCGCCAGCGCAGGATATAAGTCAGTTGTGAATGCTGACCGTTTAACCGGTGCGAGTGGTTCTGTTTTTCGCCTCTTAAACGGCCACCACATAGAATTACCTCTTAGTTGTGAAGAAACTACCGCTTCTTTTCTCAGGAGATTTAAGAATGACTAAGCCATCAGCACAGTTTGGAGACTTAGCACCGTTAGGTTTTTTATCAACGACGATTTTACCTGCTGAGTTTTTTGTGTACGTTGGCTGGCAGAGTTCGGAAGTTAATCTCGATAAAGATGACATCTTTGAAGATAACGAAATAATCTCATCAGGATCATATTTCATACCATTAACCGCTCTATGGGTATTTAAAAACAATGTCCGCAAATGCCACCAAGATTGAGATTTAAAGTTTTGGAAAAAGTCCTTATTCGTAATATTTCTACCGCTGGCATCTTTCATTAAAACCTTATCCGGATTTAGTACACCAGAGCTTCCTTTGTAAGCAGAAAAGGTAACAGGATTTAAACCAGCTAACTTCCGTTCTTCATTGACTTGTCTTGAATCACCACGACAACCGGCGCCAATACCATCAGCATCATATAGAACCTCACTACAACCATAATCACTGGCTAAATTGATTGCCTTAACCACGGTTTGGTAGATATCAGCACCTTTCCCACTCCACTCTTCACAAGCATCTACCAATATTCCTTTACCTGATATAAAGGCATTTTTATCTATACCTTCGTCAGCTACGTCAAGAGCACCAAGGCGCTTACCTGTTGGTTCAATTCCCAACTTGATATGTGCGTCTATTGCAGACTGTATCCATGCAGAAGGAATAATCACCCCTTCAACGGATGCGTTGTAATCTATATCTATTTCTTGAGCGACTGTAACGGGATCTAAAACTTCAACCTGCTTGTCGTACCATGCTTGGTCTTTCCTTGGATCTTCTCTCCAGTGGAATGTAAATACTGGTATTTTTCCGCTATGCCTACGGATAGCGAAGCTATTAGCATTTCCATTTGGCGTTGAAATATCTTGTCTGCAGTTAGTTGTGGCTGATAAAGAAGCGTCAATAAGAGATGGCCGTTCGAGGAAAGCGGACTCATCAACAATATAAAAACTTACGCGATCCCCTCGCCCAATACCATCACCACACTCACCCGATATGATTGAGTCAGTATGAGGAAATTTTATTCTCATGTGTGGTGCGTCTTTGTTTCTATTCCAACCAAAACGAAATTCAGCCGGCAGATAAGACATAAAGATACGGGCTTTCTCTAACAGTGATTTAGGTACCCCGATTTTATCGACATACTCTTCTTTACGACTACCTATGCCGACACTAATACCACGATTGAAATTACATACAGTGCAAGATAAGCCGACCGTTAGCCAACTCATACCCATATCACGCGTCTTTTCTGTGATACCGGGTTCTTGCCCTTTCCATCGTTCTATAAACCATTCAATCCATTCCTCTTGTCGAGGGAATAATAAAAATGGGATATATGACGGTAATCCTCTCTCAGGGTTTCGTGGGTCATACGTCATACCCCAATCAATAATAAATTGAGCTGGATTATCTTTGTAATAAGCGTTGAGTGCTGGTATAGCTTCTGGATTTTGGCGAATTCGTGTTAATCGTTCCATTCGCCATTCAAATACCTGCGGGTAGTCAGGATTTTTAAAATTAAATGAGAATGGGATAGGCATAACATAAAATTCTTTTTAAATAAGTAATTATGTATCTCTCGATATTCATAAAGGAAATTAATATGAACCAAATGGTTAACCCATATGATGCATTAGTCAGTTACCAACAAGCGCTTAATGATAAATTGATTAACCCTGATGTATGCAAACTACATACTGACTTAACAGTTCTTTTTGAAGATTTTGGTGAAGAATTCCGTTTTACATATGCTTTAACTGAAGATGGGATTGTTAAAGGAATTGTTCTTTTCGTTCGTGCTGACCCAATTAATGGCATTAACTGTTTTTCAATTGGCTATGCTGTCACTGAGGCTTTTCAAAATCAGGGTATTGCTAAAGAAATCATTGAAAAAAGTATTGATGAATTAAGAAATGGGTTTAAAGATTTACTCCCTCAATTTTATGTTGAAGCAATAATTAGCATTAATAATGAAGCATCTAAAAAAATAGCACTTAAAATTATCAGTGACTCACCTAAAGAGACAATAGACGAATATTCCGGAAGTCCTGCATACCAATTCGTTCGATTAATTAATTAAACTGGCACCTATTTAACATAATAGTGCTTACACGCCCTACCGAAAATCAACTGAGTGTATTTTCTATGTGTAAGCGCTATTTATCTAAGTTATCTATTGAAATGAGTGCAAATTAGAATGAATAAAACGTGCATAAAATAGGTGTGATTTTGCATAGCCTAATTTTTCAATGAAACCGCTATTTTTATCAATTTATCCCATGATTTGCTTATATGCGTCAGATGCTTCTTGAGGTGACAAGTTAGCTATCTCTGTTTTGATAGGTCCACCATCGGCACCCGTTAATTCCGTCTTGTTCTTCAGCATGCCTAAATGCTGTGCAACCATCTTAAGCGCTTCATCTTGATTACGGGTAATAACCTCAACACCAAACTTCCCTTCTTTCACGCCAGCAAATACTCGACGAGCTGGCCCTGTTAAATCACGCGTATCATGAAAGTACGCACGACCAATACCGGCACCGTTACAACGAGGGCAATCAGGATTTGGATCTAATGTTTCATCGTAACCGTAGCCACCCACATCTTGAGGAGGCGGTTTATTGGCTGTAAGCGCTTTTTTAGTAGCATCTTCAAACTCTATTGAATCACGCCACTGGTAATTGAAACCAAAGCCCCAGCAATGACGGCAACATAATCGACGGTATTCAGTCAGTTCGTTAACGTCTGCCGTTGCGATATCCCACCATATTTTTAATACAGCATCTTGGGTTATCTCTGTTCTGCGTTCCCGTTCTGCTAATGCGTCAGTGATTGCTCGTGAAACCTTAGCATTTCTTAGCATACGAGTAGCATTGACATAAGCTGTATTTCCTTCGCCTTTATAACCGGCTCGCTTATATGCTCCTGTTCGATTTAAGTCGATAAGGTATTCACTAACAAATTTAATCTGTTGTTCAGTTAGCCCGTAATTGCGCAGACTAAAGGTGTTTTCATCATCATGCGCATTACTTGATCCATTACTCTGCGCAGTGGGTATATCACTATTGCACATTGGCTCTTTTGTGCTTTCTTTTTTCTGCGCAGTGCGCAATTTCTTGTGCGCAGTTTTTTGCGCATTCTGCGCACTGGATATTTTGATATATCGTCGTGCTGTTGCGTAGTTTAGTTCCTTTAGTTCGCACCACTCTTTAGGGGATATTCCTGTTATAGCATGTTCGGCGAAGAACTGTTGTTGTAGCATCCCCCAATCCGGTTTTGCCATTATGTTTATCTCCTTTACTCATTAAAAAGCCCGCTCAATTTTAAACAGGCTTTGTGATGAATTGATTTAATGTTGAACTTAACTCAATAAGTAGGTATGCACTGTACTAATGATACCTGTTTCCCTTGGCTTGAATAGCTTATCCCAACGATTCTCAACTCTTTATTAATGTCATTATCTGCTATGTCAAATAACTCGGAGTCAGTCACAGAGCGGTAACCATTCTGGTGTAATAATTTATTAATATTAGCTAGAGTAAAAACCCCAGTAAATCCCTTCTGCCTGCATTGGCGATAATATTCATTACAAACAATATTGATAACAATTTGCCCGTTCAGATTCTTCACATCCCCCCCTTACAATTGTAATAACGGTATTACTGCATCATGTCACAGATATTTTTTATTTAATACACTCCGTTTTAATATAATCTTGTAGTCCTAATATCATTTGCTCTGACTCTGCAATTCGTTCTCTGAGTAGCCAATAATTTCTGATAGCGGTGTCAGTAGGTCGGGCGGTGGTTGCATCATCCATGCTGGTGGTGGGATTACTGGTGCTCTTTGGACACTCGGCTTTGATGTACACCCGCTCAGGATTACGCTCACTAATATCACGCAAGCGACTAATTTCATTCTTTGCATTAACAAGCTCCTGTGTGTGTCTTGTATCAAGTTGATTGAGTCGCTCTATGCGCACTTGATATTCAGTATTGATAGCCTTTTGTTCTTCGAGTGTTGTAGTAAGTTCTTTGTTCTTTTCTATCAGTATGTTAATTCTTTTAGTTTGTGCATTAATCAGTACACAACCACCAACAACAATCCCCACCATCACAACGACAATGTAAAGTTTCCAGTGTTTCATAATTAGTACCGATGATGTGAGAGAGCTATCTGACAGCGCTTTTCTAAACTGGCTTTGTCGTTAACACATGAATGATCAATTGAGAGATAAATGCCACCAACGACTGTGATAAGTAATACGAGGATAAAGCTGATAACGATAATTAAAGGTTTCCATGACATAGTGCTGACTCCGCCTCTCTACGACTGACTAACCCTCGCCACATATTTCCACCAGCATAAACCCAGCGTTTCATTTCTTCACAAGCACCATTCTGATCACCTGCATTTAATTTCTTGAGCAACGTAGAACGAGCAAAAGCTGTGGTACCCACATTAAAAGCAAAGGAATATAGAGAAGCTTTTGTTTTATCATCAACCGGCACTTTAACCAGGACATCAACTTGTTGTTGAGTTCTGATAAAGTCTTTCTGTAGTAATTCATCACACTCTTGTTGTGTATAGGTCTTACCTTGAATAATGTCGTTTCCAGTATGGCCATAACAAACCGTCAGAACTCCAGCAACATCGCGGTAAGGTTCATAACGCACGCCCTCAAAATAACCAATCACTGTTAGTGCAATACTTACAGCGCCAGCACTCGCAACAGCTGTCACTTTTTGTTTTAGGTTCATTAGATGTCCTTTTTAGCTTTAGTCAGCATCTCACCGACTATTTTTTCGATTTCTCGCGGATCACTAGAACAATTTCGATGAACCAATTCAGCAAATAATGCTGTTCGTTTTCGCTGTTCTCGCCGTGTCATCAGATAAGTTGCTAATCCAAGAAGCATGCTAAATCCCATCCCTATTACAAAGCCCCATTCATAAAGTGAGAGACTTGCAAAAAAGGCAGTTAAGCCAGCCGTTCCGTAGGTAGCATTGGTTAATTTGTCCATGCGCATATACACCCCCTACGGAGTGTCCGAGTTTAGTTAAAGGAATACAGGCACACAGTTATTGTGTGAGGTGATTAGTGATTGATACTGTGGCTTACATATTTTTATACGTGAAACTAATGTATTAAGTTGATTGCTATGCGTTAAATTAATTAGCATATATAAAAAGCCACCGCAGTGGCCTTTACAATAAAACTAATATATTGATTATTAATTAATTAGATCTACAAATGATGCAAACCAACTGCAATGAGTAGTAACATACAGTAACACCGGCTCAGTGACTAGAATGTAAGCAAATACTGTTGAGATTAGTCCCACAAACAATATAACTCCAACAATTCTAAATGCCCAACGCTGTATGGTTAGTCGACTCTCTATTGATTTAAAAACACCATCAATATCATCCTTGATAAAGGAATACTCTTTGTTTATTTGCTTTTTCTTATGTACTAATTCTTCACTTATAACCTTAAGAGTTTGTTTTTGATTACATAAAACCAAAAAAACCAAACAAATAAATATAAAACATCCTAATAATATAAAAGTATTGGTTATTCCTTGCCCTTGCCATGTTGATGCTTTTTTAAACTGAGTAGCAACTATAATTGATGCAACTGGAATACCAAGTATGTGATTTTGAATATCTGAAAATGCTTTATGTATCTTCCCCATTTCTTCTACTTTAGCAGTACGAAGTTGATCCATGATCTTATCGTATGAAAATCCTGACGCAAAAATCTTATACCCCTTTAAAAACTGTTCCTTAAGTTTTTGAAGGTTATTCAACATATATTCAAACTTCTCTTTATCATCAATATCTTCTGTGATCACTTGAATACTATTAACTAAAATATCTAACTTTTGTTCTCTATGCGTGTCTTCTTTAAAGCATGAGATTAAGTTTTCTAAAGATGTATTATCTAGTTCCCTTATAGTTTCATAGGAGTAGCGTGGAGAAAGTTTGAAAACCTCAGTACCTAGAAAAATATACTGATATGTAGTTTTATCAAAATATGCCGAATCTTCTTCAAGAAGAGATAAAAAATTAATTACCATTCTGTAATTTTTAATATCTTGCGGAACTTCCATGTCCTTTTTTGAAAATTGAATATCAAAAATAAAATAGTTATCCAGCTCCGTACACAGATTTTTGGGAGCTTGTAGCATCCCTCTTACATTACGGAAAACACTTCCAAATGATGTTCTTGGCAACTCAACGGTTAAACTAATTGTTTCCCCTACAACTAAATTTCCTGAATCAAGTATAATTCCAAATTTTTGCTCATCCTTAAGCAATTGGTCGATAAAATCGCAATCGGTTTGGTCTTTAAGCAAAAAAGAACCAGTCATTGAGTCATCAGTAAACTCAATTCTTCTATATAGTTCTATAAGTTGCTCAAATGAAATAAAACCGCTCACAAATCAAACCTCATCTAAAAATATCTGCCGAAGCTCATCTGAAATATTTCTGAGGATAATTTCATTATTTTCCTCATTGTACTCTACTGAACCATCATTTATACCCGCTCGGTCAAATTTCAATTCCCAATATTGTGATTTCCCTTTAAAACTAACCAAACCACGAATTACACGACCATCAGGGATGAAGCCATCTGATAATTCAAGCTCTTCTGATGCTAGTTTAGCAGATAAAATATCAGGATCATGTGGCCATACTGAATTAACAAATGTATCTAAATTTAAAGGTGTTGTAGACTTGCTCAGGTCTCTTAAATGCTCAAAAGCTCTGCTGAGAAAGCTTTCTTTTTCTTCTCCTTCAAGCCTTTGTTCAGTAACAAATTCCTGAAGAGCATTTTTTAGTTTTTCAGATTCCTGCTTTGCAATCAAAACGTCATTACACCCTAAAAAACGTTTAAAATAATTTGAAACAGAACTCTGACCTTTAAGAAAACTTATATAACGTTCAGCACCATTTTGCCAAGCAGTTATATCAATTCGTCCAGCAACCCGCAGCTTTGCTATGTCTAAATATACACTGTCTTCAATAATAAAATTATCATTAATTGCTGAACCTGTTGTAGCATTTACCATAGCGATAAGTATATGTTCATGCGACCCAATAATAATATGAGAAAACAGAACATATCCTCCTGTTGCCATGGTCTCTTGCTGTGAACGATCAACGAGATGATTCATCATACGAACTGAAATGTCATAAAATGAATCAGGAGCATTTAAATAATCAGCAACAATCCGTTCCATTGGATAATTATCTGTATCCCCCTCAAAATGACCATAACCTTTACCAGTCCTTCCAGAATAACGTTCACAGATTGCATCAATCAATCTCTGAGACGCATGGGTTACAGTATTCATTGTTGGACTAAGGATTTGTGTTGCGTCACCATGCTGTTCTTTATCAAGAAAATGAACAACTACATTTCTTACTTCAATTTCAATAGATTCGTCATTGGTCACATCAAATTCCTTTAATTTATAACGTAATTAACCTAACGCTTTATATATGTGCAATTATTAATCACATAACTCAAATTATTTCGTAGGTTACCACATAAAAAATAAAGGCAAACAAAGACAGTTCAAAATCTAGTTCTATATCTAAAAAATAATTAATGTATTTGGAAATATTCAAAAAACAAAAACCCAGCACTTAGGCTGGGTTAGTTGGTCACTGTATAAAAACGGCAACTTATACTTAAATAGTGGATCATTGGCTCAAAGAAGTCAACACGTTCTTGCTATTATTTTTACTTTTCCACTCTTTTTCTCGTTTTTTAAATGCATCTTTTAAATGTGGGTAAATTAAATATTCGGCTGAATTAATTATGTCCTCAATTTCTCTTCTGCATGTAGACATCGAGGGTTTTCTATATTCTACCGTTCTATTGCGCCTAATCATTTGTCGCGGTTTTGCTATATTGTGGTAATAACGAGCAATAGCGCGATCTGAACTACCGAAGGCATAACGCAGTAACAAGAGCGTAAACGCTATTCTGTCTATGTGATAAATTTTATCGACCACTTTAGCGATCAACATCCCGTCATCGTCATTACACATTTCTCGCTCAGGATAATCACGCCTTTCTACTGTCGCCATAAATTCAGCAATAATACTGCTTTGCCTTTTTTCTATCCTCCCTGAATATACCCACGCTCCAAATTTTGATAACCAAGGCTGGAGCCATGCAACCTGATCATCATCAAGCTTTAATCCATCAGATACACTCTTTATACTCGACATGCTCGTAACTCCATTACTTCTTGCTTAGTCTGTTCTAATAACTCAATCTCGGTACCATGGATTTCTTGCCATGATTTAGGTGATGCATGAAAACCGGTTTCGTAACACGCTCTATGATGTGGAGGACATAGTGGTAAAACATCCGTATGACTAGCCCGTTGAGCCATTCCCTGTCCCGTTCTAACATGATGAATTTCCGCTAAACTGGCTCCAAACCCCATATTGCGACAACAAATACAACCCAGTTCTGCTACATCTGATAGCCACTTCTTTTCTTCTTTGGTCTTTGATTTGATCATTGGTCTTGCCTCTACGTGAAACTTAATAATTGAGATACTGCATTTTCTACAGCTTTTTGAGTGGGGAACTGTTTACGAAGGATAAAATTCCAAAGCACATCGAGTGTGGCTTTGTAGAGTTCGCTAAATGCTAAGTCGTCCATATTTGCAAAACTGATTGATTTAGCGACACGACGTAAACTACCGTCAGGCATTTCAAACGTATCGTAATAACCAGCTTGCTCTACAACCCAATAGCGAAAAGCATCAAATGATTTTGTTGCTGAGATATTTTGCGCACGTTTTTGTGCGACTTCTTCTAGATAGATATCGGATGCTAATAAGAGCGCGTCAGCATTATCCGTGTAATATGAAAGGAATGTGATGTAACCACGCACAAGCTCTTTTTCTTCAGGTGAAATGGTACCGCCAACGGGTTCCCAATATTCATAGCCTAAGTTGAGTAATGCGAAGTATTTACGATGAAATCGAGGGTTACGAACTTTCTTAAAATTAGCTGAAAGCACATCACCACACTTGATTTTTGAATGCAGAAAATCTCTCGTAACAGGGTTAGCTGGTACAAGAGTATCGTTAGACATTTTGATAAAGCTATGCTGTGCCATACTTGACTCTCAGTTGACACAGCAAATGTTTAGAATTGGGTGTTCAGACCAATAGATATATAATATAACATATTTAACTAATATTTGCAGATTACAAATTGAATATGTAAGGATAAAACGTGATAGAACAACTCAAGCAACTTAAATGGCCTCTGATAATATTACTATTTATGTCAGGAGTGGCATTCACCATCTTTGCAGTAAATGAAACTTACTCAAATAAACAATGGATTGCTAGCCTAGCATCTGGATTTGGAGTATCATTTATATCTATTATTGCTACTGTTATCTTAATTAATATGTTTATATCCCAAAAAGATAAACAGCAAAAAAATAAAATTAAAAATGCTTGTATTAAAACACTTAGAAAACCTATAGATGATATATCCAATGTTGTATTTAACATTGTTAAAGCAACTTCTAATTGCAGACAGGAGGATGGAAATCAAGATTTAGAAGCGTTTTTTAGATATATTGATATCTCTCATGTTCGATTATTAAACACCTCTCTCATTGCGCCAGTACTCCCTCAAATGTCATGGGATATTTATTTATTGAATGCATTTGAAGAATTAACTAAAAAAATCCAAAATTTTATTGAAAAATATGCAGTTCATCTTGACTTTGAAACAATTGATTTATGTGAAAAGATAGCTACTCATGTATTTGTAAAACATTTACGGCTCAATATAATCATGAATAATGAATTAAGTAATGCTGGTGTCAAACGAGAAGAACTCCCGACATCATTAATGTTTGTAAGCATAGTACATAATGATACATCTATTATGTCTGATTATTTTGGTTTACTTGCAGATTTAACAAAACTAATAGCTAGTACACAAGAAGATAATCAAATTATTGTCTATCACACATGGGGGGATCACGTTGCCCCCAAATTAGGCAGTGCATTAATAAACTATAAAGTAAACGAAGCATCATAATTCATATGCAAGTAGTATACTGAACTACTTGCACAAAACTATTTCTATGCTCTATATGAACAACTTAAACTCATGCGACTCTAACGTATTCCAACATTCACAACAGCCACTGAGATAACATTCAGCCATCGACAATTGCTTTTCATTACACTTTTTACAACACCTTTTATTTAGCTCTGGGATTAGCGACATCATTGAGCCGTCATCGATTTTAATTAACATCGAAAGATATTCACCGATAGCATAAGGCTCTCTTCTAGTCTACGTAATGCACAATTTCTTTGACGCATTTCTAATTCTTGCTCATCAAGAAATAAATCAATCTTGGCAACGTCAGACTTCCTTTGCCACTTACGTTGCTTCACTTTTCGTTCTGCTACTATTTTTGCCATTAGCATATCCTCAATGGTGACATTCAATCATGAGTTTTAGGCAATACTCAACATTTTGTTTTTAATCTGTTTTTGGTATTGAGTACACACTTTTCTCGCGATGCTCGCCATACCAACCACATGGCATACTCAGCCATTTCACAAGCATCTGGATAATTTTCTTCAATGCAGTTTTTAAATTGTTGTCTTGATTGTTCCTTTTGCTTATTCATACTTTCATTACCTCACGCCAATAATTCAACCTATCTCTAAAAAACTCCCGATGTACCTCAGGCGACTTTTCAATTTCCACCAGCACTCGGGTTCTATGTATTTTTTGATTGTTAAGCTGTCTAATTAATCGACTAGCTAATAAATCAAGCTGTTCTAACTCGCGATATCCTTCTGGCCACAAAGCTCGGTTGTGAGGTAAATCATCAGGCAAATAAGAACGCCTAGACATAATTATCTCGTCGTTTTTTGTGGTTTAACCTTAGGTTGATAAGGTGCTTTTGTTCTCGCTCTTGCTGACGCATGGAGACGGTCAATATGACACTGTGTATGGTCTAACCCATCATCAGGTAATATGGGGTGATTATCACGAACAAGAAATTCGTGAGTAAGAGAGTCTTTAATTGTCATGGTCTTGCCTCTAATATTTAACTTAATAGCTTGGTCGAGCCCTAATTAACTTATCTAAAATGCTTCTGTAGCTTGTTGTCCTTTTCGTGCATAGCTTTTTCTATTATCATTTCCTTTAAATGACAACCTTTCTGCCTCCCCCTTACTAATATTTTTAATATAAGAATTCACCAACTGAGCATAAGCGGTACCAGTATTTCCATCACGATTTAATCTGAGAAGAATTTCCATTAGAGATTTATCAGCATTATCGTTATAAACAGCATCACGATATAAACCAATCCATACATCACAATCTTGCTCAATTTGCCCTGTATCACGGCTATCAGCTGGTGTTGGCCGTTTGTCTGCCCTATCTTCCAATTTACGGTTAAGTTGGGTTAATAACAGGACAACGCAATCCATTTCTTTTGCTAGATTTTTTAACCCCGTAGTAATATCACCATATGCAATATCACGACGTTCAGCCTGCCCGGCTTTGATAAGAGTCAGGTAGTCAATCGCTATTAAGCCTATTTGCCCTTTAGCTCGTTTAACCTTGCGACATTCAGCGATGATATGGTTAAGATCAATACCTGGAGTGCTATCGATATACATATTCGATTCTGCAATCTCTTTTGCTCTGGCTAGTGCCCTAGCCATTTCCATATCATCATGTGTACCTGTATAAAAAATATCTGCAGATACATCGCCTTCTTGAGAGATCATTCGTTCAATGATCCCACGGTCTGTCATTTCAAGGCTAAAAAGCAAAGTAGGTAACTTGTGGTTTAATGCAAAGTGAGTTGCAACACGATTATAGAATGCGGTTTTACCCATTTTAGGTCTTGCACCAACAACAATTAATGATCCTCTCAATGCCTGCTTAGGAGCCATTAACTCATCCAGAGACTCTATACCCAAAGTAAAACCCACCGCATTTTTAGGATCACTAAAGCGCCTATCAACATCATCAAGCCAATCTCCAACAACATCTAGAGCAGGTCTTAATCCTTTGCTTTTTCCTGTTTTAGCATGTTCGATAATGCTTGATACAACCTGCTGAACATTTGATAGTTTATTGTTGATATCAAGACCATCATTCGCCATTAGCATCTCTACACAAGTATTCAGATTATTGATAGCGTAACGCTGTATTGCATTGTCTCGTACAATCCGAGCGTAGTTCACAATGTTAGCAACTGAAGGTAATCTACAAAGCTCCGCTATGTAGGCAAATCCCCCAACTTTTTCTAAATCACCGCTACGTGTTAAAGAGTCACTAACTGTAATGATATCTGTTGGATAATCAGATTTTATTAACTTCACTATCTCTGTAAAAATTCTACTGTGAGATCTTGAATAAAATGATCCTGATTTAACTAGTGATATCACATGTTGACGCTTATCTTCGTCAGTGCTGATCATCAAGCCACCTAGTACAGCCTGCTCTGCTTCAAGATTGTATGGAGGGGTGAAATAATCATTTGTCATTAGCACGTTCCTCCTTAACCGCAACATAACAACGTTCCGTAATTAAATAATCTAAATTTTTACGTCGCCATGTCCCCCCTCGCCCATTATCTCGATCCTCCATCATCCATCGACAATTACTGGCAATATACGATAAATAATTCTCCCAGCGCTCTTGATTGAATTTAAATTTTATCCAGAAATTTCTTAGCTTCCGTTTACGCTCATCAGTCATCACTTTGATAGCAGGCATATCAGACAAAATATCGTGATATGAATTAATAATATTTTCATAATTCAATTTAATTTTTGATGACGATTTTTTGTCGTCAGGTTCTCCTGACGTACCATCAGTAATATCTGTAGTAATATATGTAGTAATCTCTGTAGGATCGAACTGCGGATTTGTTTCATCGCCACCGTCAGTTTTGTCTTGTCGCGGTCGTTCGTTTTGTTGTTCCGCGAAATCACTATTGTGACTTTCCCCAGTTGCGCTTTGCGCATTTGGTGCATTTTCAATAGGTTGTGACATGACATAATCTAATTTTTCACAGTCAATTAGATAATAAATTTTATGCTCTAAGCGTTTATTAGTCTCAACCAGAATACCTCTGCTAACTAAATGCTTTCTAGCCGTAAGCTGTTCTCGGTAGCTTAAACCCGTCTCAGATTCAATTTCTTCTGATGTTTTATAAACACCTAATTTAGAGTCAGCTTTATCTTGCCAATAAAATATTTGGCTAAAAAATATTACTGCATTTACACTGCCCAAACGTTTTACTAGCCCAGGGAAATAAGCAACTGGACGTCCAAAATCTAATAACAAATCAGATGCTCTCACTTTACACCCCCAGTGCTTTAGCTATATTACGGCAAGCATTTTGGTACTGCTCAGAGGTTAAATTTTTTGACAGTAATTTTTGTTTTTCTCGCTCATACTGCTCCCAAATTAACAACGCAATAACGCGTCTACCATCAAAAATATGTTGGATATCTGAGATATGAGCAGGTTTATCATTCAGCATAAACCCATTGCGGTATGTGATTTTTTCAGTTGATCTAATCATTGGTCTTGCCTCTTGAATTAATGCACGCTGGTCGGGCGTGATATCTCATTTAGTGCGCGTACTACATTGTTTATTTGGTGTGACATGTCACGACCCTCTAATAAGATTTCAGTCATAGCATCAGCAAAACGCTGAATGGCTACAGTTGCTAAATAGTTTTTGGTATCTCCGCGTACTCGAGCTAACCTCGAAGCCGGTAGAGCCATTTCAATCGCTGGCATTAACTCAGCAATTTTTCTTTGAGATGCGCGAGAATCACCACGTAACCAACGGAATATCTGTTGCCGGTTATTATTGATTGCTTTCCAGTCTGCCTTACCCGTTTGATCCTCAATGGCATGTAATCGACCATGTTCTTGATTAATCACTAATCGTAAGTAAGCTCGGCTAATCTCAATAGCAACATGTTCTTGCCCTTGTTCTACAGCCCAGTCCTCAATTTCAGCTCTGATAATGTTGATATCAAAATTCATTTTTGCGTCTCCTGTCGCTAGAAAAATTGATTATGCATAATCAGTTTTTTAATTTGATACCTGTAATACTGAATACTCCTTTTGGCAAGCCATCCCAAGGATTTGGATAATCAACTGGATTAAGATCATGTGGAGTTACTAACCAATTGGTTTTTGCTGACCATTCGATAGCTTTTCGACCTTTAGGGTAGTAGCTACCAGCAATAACTTGACTAATAAACCCTTGAGTTACTCCAACCGTTTTCCCAAATTCAGTTTGGCTGATTTTTTGTTTTTTTAAATACAGATCTAGTTTCATGTTTTCCTCCAGCTTATGTAATAGCCGAATATTAGCAATGCTAATTTAATAAATCAATAGCAATGCTATTGGATAATTATTAGCATTACAAATAAAATACTAAAATGAACAGAAAAATATCAGAATCAGATAAAATTGCCGCCCGAAACTTACGAAACATTTGGGAAGCAAAACGAGAATCTCTGGGCTTAACTCAAGAAAAAGCCGCAGAGATTATGGGATTTGCTACTCAAGGGGCAGTAAGTCAGTATTTAAATGGCCGAACAGCCTTAAACACTGATACAATTTTAAAATTCGCATCATTATTGAAAGTTGATCCTGAAGATATTAATCCAGAGCTAAAAACGTTGTTAGACTACGTTAGGCGAACAGGAAAAGAAGAAGAAATAAAACAAATAACCTCTTCTACATCAACTCAAAATGAACATACGACTTTAAGACTGATGGATGTATATGCAAAAGCAGGCCCTGGTGGCTTTATAAATAACGAATTCCCTGACACTATAAAATCTATTGAGTTCTCTCCAGAAAAAGTATTCGATTTATTCGGTAGAAAAAGTTTAAAAGGGATTGAAATAATTAACATTAGCGGTGACAGCATGTCTCCAGCAATAAACCCAAGAGATGTCGTTTTTGTTGATACTCATAATGAATTTTTTGATGGCGATGGTGTTTATGTGTTTAGTTTTGAAAATTCATTATTTATAAAAAGATTACAAAGAGTTAAGGGCAGAAAACTAGCTGTTAAATCAGATAATCCTGCTTATGAAACGTTTTATATTGAAGAGTCAGAAATGTATGATCTCCGAATTATTGGAAAAGTAATAAAATCACTTCCTATTAAAATGATTGATTTTGCATAAAATAACAATGTGTTACATACAACCACCGTCGATACGGTGGTTTTTTTAACTCAAAATATTAGCAATGCTATTGACAATCAAAATAGCAACGCTAATATTAAAGCAACCAAAAACAACACAGCAAGTGTTTAGGTCAGTGTTCAGATTTAGTTTTGCTGTTATGTCGGAGGAGAACCACAGCTCTCATCGCGACCTGTCATGATTACCACGGCATAACGGCAAGTTTTTTAGCAATACCAGGGAATTTAATTAGTTACCGACCAAAGCTACAAGGCAGACCTGACAGCTCGGAAAGACGGGCAACAAATTTTAGACGTAAAAAAACCCACCTAAGTGGGTTCCTTTACCCCGAATTGCCGACCAAAGCTATCGGGAGTTCTACTAGCGCGACCAAACGCTAGAAGAGGCAAGACCAATGATAAATCACTGATCGCAGTTATTTTAAAGGAGTTGCTATGAAAGCACAACCTGAAAGCCTAACAGTCACACTCTATATTCATGCTCAAAAACAGTTCGATGGTTCTTACCAATATAACGCCTACGCATTTAAAGCCGATCCCAATGCTGGACTAGGTTTTGTTATTGCTGAACACACTGTTGATGTTCCTTTTAAAGAGCCTACTCAAACTGATCTCATTCACGCTGAAATTGATTTTCTACGTAATGAACAAGAAAAAATCCTAGCTGATGCCCAAGTGAAAACAAGCTTGTTAGAAGATCAAATCCAAATGCTTCTCTGCTTGGAAGGCAAACCCATTTCAAAAACTGACGAAGAAATCCCTTATTAAGAGGCAAGACCAATGAAAACTTTTATCTGTGTATTTGAGCCTACGACCGAGGCTCGTACAAACAACGGTGCTGTACCGCTGGCCATAGCGTTAAACACCGCTAATGCAAAACTGGCAACAGCGACTGCAGTAGTAAAATTATCTGAAGCATATCCAGAAGCTATGGATAACTTTAACACTGATGATCCGTTAATTAGCGAACACCTTGACGGCTCTGTTTGCCCTACTTTAGATATATTCGATGAGAAATTTGCTGTTGAAAATGAGTTTGATGGAACTCAATGGAAACCTATTGAATATAAAAATTTCAAAAAACTAGGAACGAAGCCCAGAATTGCGTGTTTACTTTTATTTGGAAAGACTCAAATAACTAACAATGAATTTTCAACTGCTCTGGAATATTTGGCAGGAAAAGAAGATCCCAAAATTCGTAATATCGCTACAGGCCTTGCAGAAATAACAAAGTTATCTTTGATGGATGCTGAACAAACGATGGAAATAGCACAGGCTATCTATGAGTTTGCTAATGAAGATGTCACCGTTGAAGAAGCTAAATCACTAGGTGAAAGCTGGCTGACAGAAGAACCTGAGCAACCACAAGAAGAAATATCTTCTATCAAGCGTAACTACACAACTATAGATACTGAAATCGCCTTAGCGCTGTTAGATGATTTTGATCCGAATAATGTCCTCGCATCTCAAGTAAAAAAAGCCAAAGAACTGATAGATGACGATAATAAAGCATGGAAACGCTGGTCAATGGATTTACGCACAACAGCTGGAATCTTGGATATACCACGTGAAAAGATTTTCTCGTTAATAGCTGAAAGTAAAAAACAACCTGAGCTATTAGATAATCCCAATGCGCGAAAAGAATTTATTGACCTTCATTTAGGTATTAACAAGCCTACTGGCAACGCTGGAAAAGAAGAAAGTATCACCTCTAACCAATTGGATAATACCCCTTCGGTATCTAGCAAAAGCACCGTTGAAAAGGAAACTAAGCCTAAACGTTCACGTAAAAAGCAAGAAGTAGCCCCTAAAACAGAAAGTTCTCCAGTGGTTGAACAAACTGTAGAACCTAAAGAACCCGAAACACCATCAGCACAACAAGATAATTTTGAGCAACGTGCCAGTGTTATTGATGAAGTTCTTAACGCGAGTGACGCTAATAACCTAAGTATTTGGAAACAAGTACAACGTACAGACCCGCGCTTTACTAAGCCATTAGAAGGCGTGGGATTTACGGGAACCAGTATAAACAGCACTTACATGTTTATGCGTGCAACTGAAATATTCGGTCCTATTGGTGAAGGTTGGGGATATGAAGTCCTTGAAGAAAAATTTATTGATGGAAAGCCTCTTTTAGAACCTGTCCTTGATGAGCGTAATAAACAAGTCGCAACCCGTTTTTTACGCGATGCTGATGGCTCGTTATTCTGCGAACAAAACCACTCAATTAAGATCCGTTTTTGGTACATCATCGAATGTGAAACCCGCGGTGAGTTTGAAAGTTATGGTGCGACACCATACCGCTATCAAACTAACTATGGCATTAAGGTTGACGGTGAAGCTATTAAAAAATCGCTGACTGATGCCATCAAAAAAGCTCTATCAATGCTTGGCTTTAGCTCTGATGTCTTTATGGGTATGCATGATAACCCTGAATATATAGTAAGCAATAAGCTTGAGTTTGAAATCAAAAATGCCAGTGAAAAAGCGGAAGATATCACACGTATTCGCAAAGAATTAGACGAGAAATTTACTAAACATACAGAAGTGATGCGTAGTGCTGTTACAGCAAATGAATTACGAGGTATTGCATCGACATTAACGCGCGAAATTTCTGCACATATTAAATCAGCTCAAGAACGTCGTGACGAAGATTACGAGAAGTATTTGTCCGGTCGTTTACGTCGATTAAACCAAATCGAAAAAGAGTGTTTAGACAAACTGAAACAGAAAGAAGAGGCAATCTAATGACCAATACTACCGCTATCGCACTGGCGACCAATTACGAAAAATTACAGCAACTCGTTGAAACAGGAGAATTCACTGCTGAAGATATCGCAGATACATTGGCAGGTATCGAGGGCGAGTTAGGTGATAAATTGGATGCAATTATGCACCACGTTCGCAATATCGAAGGTCAAGCTAAAACACTGGATGAAGAATCTAAACGTTTATCTGATCGTAAAAAATCATTCGAAAACCAAGCTAAAAACCTAAAGAAATATGCTCTTAACTGCTTATTGGCTTCAGGATTAGATAAATTAAAAACAACAAAAAATACATTCACTGCTAGAGCTGGTGTTGTTCGAGTCATTATCGACAATGAGGCTTTATTACCGGATGAGTTGGTTGATGTTCAAACCATCACCGCGCCTGATAAAAAAGGCATCAAAGAAGCGCTTGAAAACGGAATTGAAATACCTGGTGCTCACTTAGAAGTTGGTGACCGATCATTAATGGTTCGTTAATTCATAATAGCGCCCTTTATTGGGCGCATTATCAGGAGATAAACGTTATGGCCATGAAGTTAGAAGTTGTTATTACCCATGATGAAGCAACCAATAAATGCAGTATCGAATGGTCTACAGCATCAACAAAAAATGTCACAGAGCAAGAACAGCAAGCACTTTCATCAATGCAAAAAGCGTTATTGCTACAACTGGGGCACCCTATAAATACAGCTATTATTCATTAAGTGACATGTCACAAAGAGGCAAGACCAATGCTAAGACACTCCCAACAAAAAGACCAAGCCGTAAAGATCACATTACCTGATGGCACACATGGCTTTGTTTCAACAGATAGACGTTGCCATGTTTCATACGATTTTCCAGCGCACGTCAAAATTGAACTTCAACCCTCTCCCGCTGAGCAACAGAGGAGTGAACAATAATGTTTGGTTTATTCCTTTTGATATGTAGTTCGGTAAATTGTCAGTTCGAACCCTATGGCTACATTTATCCTGATGAACAAAATTGTTTAATTGATAAAGAGGTACTCGCGACCAAAGGAAAAATTGCAGAGTGCTATCCAGTAGAGGGAATTATTCGAGTAAAAAGTTGATTAAGCATAATCAGTTTTTACTTTTCGTTGTTATTAGCATGGTGGTTTATTCAAGACCAATGGGTGACCACCATGAAATTATTAACACCTTGGAAACCAGGGAACCAAGTATTAACAAGTTTTGATATTAAATTAGGTCGGTTAGCGTTCAGTGTAAGAAATAGACCATGCACTGACGCTGAAATCAAACACTCCTGTGATACAGCAGACCGACTTATTTTATTAATGATGAGGCAAGACCAAAATGAGCGGAAAACTGATGAAAGCTAGTGCGTGGGCTAAACGAGAATTTGAAGTAGGCTCTATTCCAGATAATAGAACCATAAAAAAATGGGTAGAAACAGGTTTATTAAAAGGCAAAATCGTTGATTGTTCTGTTTGGATATATTCATCCGAACGTTGGGGTATCGAGTCCGTTATTTCTTCATGTGTCGATGAGTTAATAAGGGCTTCGTGATATGGCCAGTAGACCGAGAAGAAAGGAATTTAGGCATCTACCTGACTTTCTTTATTTTGATAAATCAGTTAAACAATATCGCCTTACATTAACTAATGGTTTAAGAAAATGCATTGGTGCAGATAAAGCAAAAGCTATCGCAATAGCCAGAGAATACAACAATATTATGCGACCAGAAAAATGCGTTTCTGTTAACTCATTAATTATTGACTCGGGAGGGCAATATGGAGAGGCCCTCCCTCTCTCAGAACATTTAGATAAGTTATTTTTGCGGATCACTAATGATGAGAAACCATCAGGCAGTACACTTAGTAACTGGGTTAATGACTTAGAAAGAATTAAGATCTTTTTTAAAGATATCCCCGCAAATGAAATCTCACTGGAACATGTAAATGGCTATATTAATGAATATCATGCCGATGCTTCTGCTAATGTACAAAATCGTAAGGTAAGCTTTCTAAAGAAAATTTTTAGTTACGCAATGGATGAATCTCTTATGTTTGATAACCCCGCTGAACGTAAGAAAATGAAAAGAGTCGATGGTAAAAAACGGAGAAGATTATCTTATGATGACTTTCTTAAAATTCGATCATCCGCAGAGCCTTGGTTAAGAACAGCAATGGATCTCGCATTACAGACAACGCAAGCAAGGCTAGAAGTATCACGCATAAAATACAATATCAAAGCTCCCAAAGAAGGTATATGTGGGTGCTTATGGTATGAAGAACCTTTAAATGGAATATACGGGATGATTTATATTCACAGGCAAAAAGTGCAACATAAAGAGGCATCTCATATTGCGATCCCCATAGGCAAAGCACTTAAGGGCATTATCGATAATAGCCGTGACAATGTGGCAAGCCCTTATATTGTGCATAGGCTACCTACTCGCATCCCAAATAAGGTGAGTAAAGAAGTTAATCATCCAACACAAGTTGCTCCTGATTACCTTAGTCGTGCATTTTCAGCGTTACGTGATCGAGTGGGCGTTGCCAGTCATTTACCTTTAGATGAAAGACCAACCTTTCATGAAATAAGAGCATTGGCGGCCTTTATGTTTAAACAACGTGGTTTTGATCCTCAAGCTCGAATGGCTCACAGTGATGCAGAGTCAACCAAGATTTATACAGAAAACCATGTACAATGGGTTGAAGTGCCACATTGTGAGATAGCATAAGTTGTATTATTGCAGATTTAGTCTGATACAGCAGAACCAATTCTAATTTGACACGCTGTTCTTACCAGATAAGGACATTAGCTTTTCAGACCATATTAACAGATATACTACAGTATTTTTCATTAATTCAGAGTGACCCTGAAAAAGTTTAATGAATACAGTCAGAAAACAGAATGTAAGAGGCTGGCATGAAAAAAAACACGGGAAAGGAATATGAGGAATTTGTTGGAGCTATTCAACAAAGTTTGTTAAATGCGGAGGGGATGTCGCATTTAAAAAATATATTAGTAGAGGTAAACAAAAAAATAGAAGACAGAAACGGAATTTTAAGGCAATTTGATGTGTATTGGGAATTTAATTACGGTGGCTATGACTACAAGACTGTAATTGAATGCAAAGACTACGCATCCACAGTGACCATTGACAAAATTGACGCATTTATTGGTAAAACACAAGACATACCAGGTCTTCGTCTCATCTACGCTACTAAAACAGGCTACCAGAGCGGAACCAAAAAAAAAGCAGAACAATATAAAATAGACCTCCTTATTATAAGAGAAGGAATTGACGATGACTGGACTACACCTGATGGGACACCATTAGTAAAGAGTATCAATTTAAACATCATTGCTCAATCGCCTCCCAAAATTACTTCATTTTATCCTTTTATCGATTCATCTTGGTTAAAATCTCAATCGGGGCTTAATATTGAAGATATAAACAATAATTTCAATAACATACTAAATAATGAAGTTTTTATATCAAACCAAGTGACAGGTATCAGATATTCACTTTATGACTTAGCTAACTCATTGGCTGATAAAATACCCGATATAAAGTATGGTAATGGGACATATAGTGAAACGCTAAGTAATTCATATCTAGAGTCTGCTGATGGAGAATTAAAAATCAAAATAATAGGATACAAGTTGAATTATCAATATAGCGAGCCAACAGTGTCTACATCAGTAATTGATTACTCTAAAGAGCTCTTAGGTATTGTACAGAACTACTCATCAGGAAATAAACAAATGATCTTTAAAGATGGGCAGGTTAAGTGATTCCATTTCGAATACAAAACTAGTATAAGACAGTAGCCCTCTAACGAAGGGCTATTTTTATAATTAACACGTATTATCGACTCTTAACACCGACTAAAAACATACGGTTTCATTAGTGATTATCCATTTATAGTATGATAATTAAGATCATCATTTTTCGCTCAAACGAGCATATTTAACTGTATTTTATCTACGAAATCTGTTAGTTAAAGTTTAAACTAATAAGCATAAACATAGTGGTAAAATCCCCCTTAACTCATTGATTCTTATAATGCACATTTTGTATATTTGGCACTGTATGCAATCACATATAAATGCATTATTCACATTTATAATCAAAGTGTTATATAACTTAAAATCGGTTTCATGGGGTGTCAGGGGTCGTAGGTTCAAATCCTATCATGCCGACCATTTTTAATTAAGAAAA
>RWZE01000056.1_pt1 | contig 40859 bp, 59 predicted proteins | sample 2187721 | NCBI WGS metagenome assembly RWZE01 (sample SAMN10531867, study PRJNA481165) | viral metagenome | isolation source: viral particles purified by filtration and ultracentrifugation from about... | host: Nasonia giraulti 16.2 | place: USA:Tennessee | collected 2011-04-01
TATGTCGCCATTGTTAAGCAGATAAGAAAACTTCAAACTGCCATTAACAAAGAAGGCGTAACTGTACTTACTGTCAACGGAAGTCAAGAATTCATCAAAACCAACCCTGCTATAAATGAATTAAATAAGCTCACGAAAACATTAATTTCCCTTGAAAAATCAATTAAATTTGAAATGATAAACCCACCCGATATAAAAGACAGTCAGAAGGATAATGACGAACCAAAAGTCAGTGATCTTTATTGATCCACCAAAAATATGTTGATGAATATATCCAAGCTTGGCGAGATGGAGAAGTAATTTTTAATCAAGAACGTATTGATCTAGTCAAGCAATTAGAATCAGAAGTGCTTGTTCGTGATGATGTTTATTTCGATGAAGAACAGATTGAACAATGTATTTCTTATATTGAAAAATGGTATTTCAAATTAGAACTGTTTCAAAAGTTTATCATTGCATTTATATTCCTAAAGTATAAAAAGCGAGATAAATTATTTTATAAAGATATTGTTATCGTGATCGCTCGTGGTAACGGGAAAAACGGTTTAATCTCTGGTCTTGCTGATTACTTTATTAGTCCTGGTCATGGTATTGATGGTTATAACGTAGATGTGGTTGCTAACAGTGAAGACCAAGCGGAAACATCTGTTAAAGAAGTTTATAACATGAAACAAAAAAATAAGAACTTCATGCGTAGCTTCTTCTCCTGGACTAAAACAAAAATTACCGGAAAAGCTTCTCTTGCTGAATTCAAATATCGTACATCTAATGCTGATACAAAAGATGGCGGTCGTCCAGGTTGTTTAATATTTGATGAATGGCATATTTACGAAGAAATGAAGTTAATAAGCACGCTTAGCTCTGGTCTTGGGAAAGTTAAGCATAGACGAAGAATATTCATATCCACTAACGGTCATGTCCGTGGTGGATTTTTTGATAAATTTATTGAACAATGTTTAGAAGTTTTAAGCGGTGGAAGTAGGCGAAGAAACCGTTTTGTTTTCATTTGTAAAATGGATAGTAAAGATGAAGTCGAAAAACCAGAACTGTGGGAAAAGGCTAATCCAATGTTTACAAAACCTATGAGTCCTTATGCAGAAGAATTATTCGATACAGTGATGGATGAATATTTAGATTTAAAAGATGATCCTTCGGGTCGTCCCGAATTTATGGCTAAAAGAATGAATCTTCCTCAAGAAGATAGTACTGCTAGGATTGCATCTTGGGATGATATCTTAGCTACAAATAGGCCGATTCCATATGAACGTTTACGAAATAAAACATGTATTGGAGCAATTGACTTTTCTTATATTAAAGATTTTACCGCATGCGGAGTGTTGTTCAAAGATGATGACAATTATATTTGGGACAGCCATCAATTCGCAAGGCGTGATTTTATCAAAGAGATTAACTTTAAACCACCAATTTATGAGTGGGAGGAACAGGGGTTAATCACTTTGCTAGATGAACCAGTCATTAATATTGAATACATGGTTAATTACTTCTGTGAAATGAGGGAGAAATATGGATTGAACACTATTATAGGAGATACATTTCGATTGGATATTGTAAAACAGGCGTTAGAGGATGCTGGATTTCATGTGTTGTATATTCAAAATCCTCATGCCATTTATGCAAAATTAGCTCCACGAATTGAAATGCTCTTTGCCCAACATAGGTTGATATTTGGTGATAACCCATTAATGAGGTGGAACACCAATAACATTGCTGTAAAAGTAAAAGATAATGGAAATAAAGATTTTTTGAAAAAAGATGAAGTTAGAAGAAAGACGGATGGTTTTACAGCGTTCGTGTATGCACTTTGGCAGGCAGACAATCTATTGGAGGATGAAGTGGAGTTCATGTTAGATGCTATTGAATTTTAGGGAGGACTATAATTATGGAATATGGAAAAGTTAAAGTAGATACATCTGTCTTGGAAGAAAAATTAAAAATAGCTTATAAACATATTGGGGCAATGATAGAAGAGTTAGAAGGTATATGCAGCGAATGCGGATCAACAGATACTGAAATTAACACAGTGCATGTTGACGGCGGAAAAGTATATTGCAAAGTGAAAATATGTAAAGTATGCGATTCATCAGAGACAATTGAGGCGGAGCTTAGTCCGTAAAAGATATATCTAATAGAAAGGCGGTGATTACATTTGGGATTTTTGAAAAGTATCTTTAATAGAAACAAAGAAATACTTATATTTGATGATACTGACCTATACGATGGTGATACAAAAAACACAGCATCAAAACGAATTGCCATAGAATCTGTGATAGGTTTTATTGCTCGTATTATTATTCAGTCTGAATTTCGGATTAAGAAAAATAAAAAGTACAACAAAAATATAATGTATTACAGATTTAATGTTAAACCTAATAAAAACCAAACCGCTGCAAAGTTTTGGCATGATGTTGTACATCGGTTAATTTATGATGGTGAGTGCTTGATCGTTCAAAGTCGAACAGAAGATTTATTAATTGCTGATGATTATAATCACGAAGAATATGCTGTTAAAGAAGATGTGTTTTCCAATGTATATGTAAAAGGTATGGAACTAAGCGGTACATTCACCAGAAGTGAAGTTATCTTTTTAGAATATGGAAACGAAGAACTATCACGATTAGTTGATAGTCTTTTTTATGACTACGGAGCATTGATAAGCCGAATGTTCGAAACACAAAAAATGAAAAATCAAATACGTTCTACGGTTGATGTAGATGCTCAATTCGTGAAAGACGAAAAAGGTCAGAGAAAACTGCAAAACTTTATCAATAGGGCATACAAGGCCATAAAGGAAAAAGCAATTGCCATTGTTCCGCAACAGGATGGTATGAAATATGAAGAACACTCTAAACAAAGTACATCCGGTCAAAGTGTTGATGAAATCCATAAAGTTACAGATGGATTTTTAGATCAAGTTTGTCATGCTGTTGGTTTACCACCTAATTTGTTAAAAGGTGACATGGCAGACATAGAGAAGATGACTCGTAATGGTATGAAGTTTTGTGTTGATCCAATCATTACAATTATTAGCGATGAGTTAAACATGCAATTTATAGATCGGTATGATTATTTAAACGGTGAACAGATTGAAGTTAAGCGTATATCTTACCGCGATATATTTGATGTTGCTGTTGCAATAGACAAGATACGTTCATCTACCGTTGCAAATGGTCATGAACTGCGTGATGTGGTTGGATTAGAACATTCAGATGATCCAATTCATGACGAGTTCATTATGACTAAAAACTATGAATCTACTGAAGGAGGTGAGAAAGATTGAAAAACATAAACATTAAAGGCCCAATTGTTCCTAGTGATGAAAAGTGGATTTATGATATTTTTGACATTGAAGCTACTTGCGCAAAAGATGTTACCGATGTGCTGAAAAATGCAAATGGAGAAGATATTCAACTGACAATTAATTCACCTGGTGGCGATGTATATACTGCATCTGAAATTTATACAGAACTAAAAGATTACGATGGTAATGTTGAGTCTCGTATTGTAGGAGTTGCAGCAAGTGCGGCATCTGTCATTGCTATGGCAGGCAAGGTTAAAATGTCACCTACAGCACAATTAATGATTCATAATGCAACGACCATTAGTTGGGGTGATCATCGTGAAATGGACAAAACAGCGGAATATCTAAAAGGGATTAACAAGTCGATTTCTACATCCTATCAACAAAAAACAGGAATAAGTGAAGATGAATTATTGAAACTTATGGATGCAGAATCATGGATGACCGCAGAAGATGCTAAAGAAAAAGGTTTTGTTGATGAAATTATGTTTAATGATGCACCCCAAGTAGTCGCTAGTTTACCAGGAGCATTACCACAAAATGTTATTAATAAAATGCGTACAGATGCTTTAAAACAACCAGAAACAATCAGCATTGACGATATAAAAAACGTTGTTGCAGAAATGAAACAAGAAATTGTTAACGAATTAAAAAATGAACAAACACCAAAAAACCAACCAACAAATAGTTGGTTATTTTAATTTTAGGAGGAATTTATAAATGAAATTTACAGACTTAATCGAAGCTAAAAACAATTTTGCAAAGGTAAGCCAAGATGCAGAAGCTACAGCAGATGAAAAAACACAAGCACTTGCTGATTACATGGAAGCGGTGCAGAAGGATGCAGAAAATCGTATTTTAGAGGAAGCACAAACATTTGCAAGTGATAATAATGTTTTACAATCCCGTGGACAAAATGTATTGACGTCAGATGAACGTAAATTCTTTAATGCAGTTATTGACGAGGGTGGATTTACGGATAATGACATTTTGCCAGAAACTACTCAAGAACGAGTATTTGAAGATCTGGAAAAGGATCATCCTTTATTAGCTGCTATCGGGATTCAAAACTTAGGTGCTGCAACTGAATTTATTTTCAGTGATCCAGAATTGGCTTATGCATGGGGTCCATTATTTGGTGAAATTGATGGTAAATTAAATACTGCATTTAGAAAAGAGAAAATTGAGCAACTTAAATTAACAGCATTTATTCCAATTGCTAAGGATATGTTGAAATTAGGACCAGCTTGGATTGAACGTTATGTTCGTACGATTATTTCCGAAGCAATGAAGATTGGTTTGGAATATGGATATGTCGTTGGACGTGGACAAAATCAAAATGAGCCAGTCGGATTATTGAAAGATGTTGATAGCGATAGTGGAGCTGTAACTGATAAAGAATCGGTTGGCACTCTAACATTTAAACCAGGTCGTACCACTATCAACGAGCTTAAAGGCGTAGTTAAAAAGTTAGCTGAAAAGCTGGATAAAGATGGAGAAGTTAAAGACGAGCCACGAAAAGTCGAAGGTAAAATCGTTATGGTTACTAATCCATTTGATAGTTTTGATATTAAGGCTAATGCGACAATCCAAAATACTAATGGTGCATATGTTACTAACCTACCATTTAATCCAATTGAGACTGAATCTATATTTGTTCCAAAAGGAAAGGTGTTATTTTTTGTGAAAGGAGAATACTTAGCAGCTGTAGGTGGTGCGATGGACGTTCAACGTTACAAAGAAACATTAGCTATGGACGATGCAGATTTATACATTGCAAAACAGTTTGCTACTGGAAAACCGAAAGATAATAACGCTGCACAAGTTTATGACTTGAATGTTGATATTTCTAATGATGATGATGAACCAGAAGATCCAGAAGCGGCATAAAGGAGTGATCTAGTTGGTCACTGAAGATCTATTAAAAGAATTTAAAGGAAGATATAGCTTTTTCCACACAGGACAAGACGGTGACTTTAAAAAGTTGCTGTCTTATTCTATTTCTTATGTGAAATGGAAGTGTGGAGATTTTAAGCCTGGTGGGGATAAAGAAACAGATAAACTAGCAACTGAATTAGTTTTTGAACGTACTCGTTATGCCTACAATGATGCACTTGAATATTTCGAGAAAAACTTCCGCAGTGAAATATTTTCATTGGGTATTGAAATGGCTGGTGATTTAGATGTGGAAGAATGAATATAAGCCACCACGTTTTAAAAGTAGTGATTTTGATACACCTGTTACTTTTTATGAGTATGAAGAAAAAAAAGGACCAGAACCAGGGCAAGAAGAAAAGAAAGTACTTTTTGAATGTTTAGCTAAAATTGATGGAATATGGCTTAAAGATTTAGAGCGTGCTAAGCAAAACGGAACACTTTCAGAAGTAACAATTATCATTCGTAATCCTATCGGTTCGTATATACCAACAAATAAACACTTTTTATCTGTTGATGAAGGAATTTATAAAAATGAACGTTATAACATGGATCATGTTCAACCAGACGTTAAAGACGGTAGTTTAATAAATATAGTTGCGAAGGTAGCAACATGATTGATATTAAAATGACTGGCGCCGAGGAACTGATAGCTGAATTAGAAAGTCGTTTAGGTAAAGATAACATGGAGCGTATAAGCGATGCCGCACTTATAAAAGGTGCGGAATTATTTGTTAAGGTTTTAAATGCGTCCATTGGTACAGGTGGTAAATACGCTAAAGGTTGGACAGTTGCAGATACATCAATCGAGGGTCCAGAATATGTCGGTGGAGTTAAGACGGTTAAAGTTCACTGGAATGGTCCTCATGGTCGATACAGAATTATCCATCTTAATGAGTGGGGTACCGTTAAAATGCCTAATCCACCACGTAAGGGAGCAATTGCTAGGGCGATGCGTCAAGCCGAAAATGCTTACCGTGAAATTATCAAACAAGCTGTATTGGAGGGGATATGATGATATGGGAGATTTATTACAAGTTACTCGATGACAAATACATTGAGTCAAAAGCAGGAAATAACATTAAGTTTTATGAATACCCGGAAGCAAAAGACGTTGAAGAAACTCATATCATCATTGATCCTTTAGATGTTCCGAAACCAGATGATTATGCTGATAACGAATGGTTAACCGAAGATCATTTATATCAAATTGATGTATGGTCAAAAGATATGGCCGAACGAGATGAAATTGCTAAAAGGATACAACGCATAATGTGGAAAGAATTAAGTTTTAGACAAGTTGGTGGTTTGCCAGAATATGATAGTGATTTGGATATCTATCGTGATGCACGTCGCTATCGTAGTAAAGCATATAGAGAAGATTTTGATAGCTTATAATGTGAAAGGTGTGTTGTTAATGGGAACAGAAGAAAAATACGAATTCTACTATGCTCAATTAGATGAAAACGGAGAAGTTGACGAAAACAATATTAATCCACTTGACGGAAGTCTAAAGGTTGAATCTATTCAAGTAAACATATCAAATGACAACTTATAGGTTGTCATTTTTTATTATTAAAAAACAGGAGTGATTATTAATGGCAACAGAAGAAAAAAACTATTTATCCTTTACGGGGTTAACAGACTTTTATTACGGATTAACAAAAGCTGATGATAGCGGAATTAGCGAAGAACAAGCAGAACGTATTAAGTTTTTACAAAATATTAACATAAGTACACCACAAAACATCGAAAAAGCGTACGGTGACAATACAACCGCTGAAATGGCAGTTTCAACAGAAGTGACACAATTAACAACACAGTTTCACAAACTACCGATTGAGGATAGGACTATTATTTATGGTTGGAAGAAAAGCGGTAAGATGGTGGGTTTATCAGGAGCACCTAACCCACCATATGTAACTTGTATGTTTACTCGTACAATGGAAGACGGATCTACTGAACATATCGGTTTTACAAAAGGTAAATTTAAAATGGCTGATGTTGAGGGGCAATCAAAGGGTGAGTCTGTAGAATTTGGAAGTGATTCAACAGAAGGGGAATTCATGCCTCGTAAAACTGATGGGTTTGATGATGATATGACGTACATCATTGTTGGTGATGAACCAGGAGAAACAGAAGAAAGAGACAAGTTATATAAAACTATTTTCGGTGTAGAACATCCAGATGCAGGAAAAGAATCTGAACCAGAGGGGGCATAATCATGAGTCAGAATATGACTGTTGCTCAAATTAAAGAAGTCCTCGACAGCTTTGGAATAGAATATGATAAAAGATTAAGAAAAAAAGACTTATTGGAAATCATGAACAAGGAAACGTATGAAAATGTATCGTCTAAACCAAAGGCCTATGTTGTAATCCATGATTTTAAAGATCTAGAGGATAAAAACAAAGTTTATTGCGTAGGTGAAACATATCCAAAACCAGCTAACAAAAAAGTTAGTAAAGCAAGGATTGATGAATTGTCATCCAAAAATAATAAAATCGGAAAAGTACTGATCAAAGAGACTGATTAATTTCAGTCTCTATTTTTATATGGAGGTTATTAAATGGCTAATTTAAAACGTGAAAAAATTGAACTTATTAAAAATATTAAAGAAGTAAACGAAGGTGCTGAGCCAGAAATTGAGAAGGTGTGGACAGTGCCTTTTATCTCCTTAGGTACATCTCTCCAAGCAGTTGACTTATATCAAAAAGTAACTGATCCAAAAAACGGAATGTCTGAAGAAGATCGAAACGATGAAGTAATCGACTTTTTAGCAGAAAAGGCATTCGGTGGTAAATTGACAAAAGAAGATTTTTACACTCGTTTACCTGGTACAGGATTTAATGAAGGTATGAGTGGCCAAGAAGTACTTATCCATTTATTAATATTTACAGGTAACGGAGAACAGGCAGATGATACAAAAAACTTCCTAGCGGAGAAAAAATAACTCCGCAAGAATTACTGGAAAGCATGAATAAATTTGTTAAGGATCTGATGAAGGAAGGCAAAAACGTCAATGAAATACTTGATATGCCTATACATTATGTAACGGAATTACTTAAAGAAAAAGTAGAAGTAAAACAAGCAAATTCTTTTTTCGATTTGTTAAGTTAGGAGGGATGTAGACTTGGAAAAACTTAAAGGTTTAGCAATAGAACTTGATATGGACCATCTTTCTGTTGATAGAGGATTGAAAGGTCTAAAAGATAACATACGTACCGTTAACAGTGAAATGCGCCGTAATATGAGTGCATTTGACCGTTCAGACCGTTCCGTTGCAAAGTATGAAACTAGTTTGATGGGTCTAAATAAAAAGTTAGAAGTACAAAAAGTTGCAGTTGCTGAAGCTAAAAAAGAATATGAAGCAATGGTTGATGAATACGGTCGCGGATCTAAAGAAGCTGAAGCTGCCGCACGAGAATATAATCATCAAGCCGCATCCCTTACTAACTTAGAACGGTATATCGAAAGAACAAAAAAAGAGCTTATTGATTTTGAGAAACAACAGCGTATTGCCAATTCGTCATGGACAAAAGTTGGAAACCAATTAGAGAACTACGGTGGTAAATTAAAGGGCATTGGAACACAAATGAATGATGTTGGTACCAAGATGACTAACAGAATAACCAAGCCTGCTTTAGTTGCCACTACTGCAGCTGCCGGATTGGTTGGCGCTTTAGGTTGGAAACGTCTTACAGGTCTTGATGCAGCACAAGCACAACTGAAAGGCTTAGGTTACAGTACCAAAGAAGTTGGACGTATATCTGACCAAGTAACAACTGCTATTGACGGTGGAATGACTACGATGGCAGAAGGTACAGCCGTTGCAGCAGGTGCATTAGCGGCTGGGGTTAAAGAAGGTAAAGAACTTGAACGATATATTAAATTAGTCGGTGATGCTGCTGTAGGTGCAAATCGTCCTGTTGAAGAAATGGCAATGATATTTAATAGAGTTCAAGGTAACGGAAAATTAATGACCCAAGAACTAAACTCTATTGAGCAGGGTATGCCTGGATTTAGTAAAGCGATGTCCAAGCATTTGGGTGTGTCATCAGAAAAGTTTCGCGAAATGGTTACGGATGGAAAAGTAAGTTCCAAAGATTTTCTAAATGTAATGGAAGACTTTGCCGGTGGAATGGCTAGTGCTTATGCGGAGTCATGGGACGGTATGGTTGCCAATACTAAAGCCTATATTGGCATCATTGGAGAAAATTTCTTACGTGGCATATTCCAGGACTCTAAAAAATCACTCGCTGACTTTATAGATATGCTTAAATCACCAGAAATACAAGAGCGTGCAGCTGAAATGGGAGAAACCGCAAGAGTAGCATTCAACAAAATGAAAGACTCCATTATGGATGTTGTCAATTGGTACCAAAACTTAGATGACGGACAAAAGAAGTTAATTCATAGTTTGGGTTTAATGGCAGTTGCAGGTGGCCCAGTATTACAGTTTACAGGAAAGTTAACAAGTGGCCTTGGTTCTGTATTAGAAGTGACAGGTAAATTAAGCCAAGCAATCGGTGTTGCTCGTGGCGCTGGCTTAGCTGCTGGTTTAGCTAAGTTAGGACCGGGCGCAATTGCCGGAGTGGCAGTAGTCGGTATTGCTGCAGTTGCGACAGGATTATACACATTGCATCAGCGTTCAAAAGAAGCTAAAGAAGTTAATCTTGATTTAGCAAAGTCGTTGTCAGATGAAGCGACAGAACTAGAGAGTGCGGCTGAAGCGTTCGATAAATTATCGGATAAAGCAAAAATCAGTAATGCTGAACTTGCTGAATTAAACGATCTTAATAAGCGTATATCAGAGTCTAGTAATCCTGGTGAAATTAAAGAATTACAGCAACAGTATGATGAACTTGCTAAAAAGTCAGGATTATCTAAAGACGAACTAAAGAAATTATTTGATGCTAATGGAAACATCATTGATCAATCTAAAGATGTTGAAAAATCTATATCTGATCAAGGAAATGCATTTGTCGAAAATACAGATGCAGTTAGAGAGCAAATACAAGCCTTACGCGACTTATCGGAAGCACAACTTGTAGGCGAAAGAGCAAAATTACTTGAGCAAGAAGCGGAAGCAAGAAAAATAATCGCCGATAAAACGAAAGAACAAGCTAAGGTAGAAGAAAGAATGTTGTTTTTAGCAGAAAATGCTAACTTATCTAAAGATGAACTCAATCAAAAAATCGCTGAAACGGAAGAAAAACTAAAAGGTGTTAATCGAAATTCGGAAGAAGGTTATGAACTAGATCAGATACACACCGATTTAGTCAATATTAAAAAGGATCGTATAGGCGAAACAGTAGATGAACTAAATAAACAGAATGACGAATTACAAAAATCGATTGACAAAGAGCAGGCAAAGATTGACAAACTCGATGCTAGTGAGCAACAGTTACTTAATATTAGACTTGCTAATGCTGGCATTAATGAAGAGGGCGAAAAAGGGCTTGCTAACTTAGATAAATCAATAAATGAGAGTGAAAAGGAATTAGCTAATTTAGATAAAAGGTTAGAAAAGAACGGAAACCTTACAGCGGAGGAACAAGCCAGGTACGATAAGTTATCCGCAAATAATGAAAAACAACGAGAAGCAAGGGACATAATTTTTGAAGAGTTAGGTGTTTACAAAGATTTAAACTCTCTTGCAGAAGGCAGATTATCACTTGTTGACAAAGATACACAAAATAAAGTAGAAAATCTAGCTAAGTCTACCGAAATCAAGGTAGAAGAAGGCAACATTGTAAAACAGTTACAAGATAAAAATTCCGAATATGACAAAAGTATATCTAAAATTGAAAAGGAAGGTAAAGCCCAGGGTTTAAGTAAAAAAGAAATCAATCAACAAGTTGCTGATCTTAAAAATAAAAAAGCAATTAACGATGCCGTCTTAGAACAAATCCTACGTGAACTTGGTGTTTGGGATGATTTGGACAGTAAAATAAAAGACGGAATTAATAGCGAAAAACAAAAAGGAAATGCCACTGACGATACTACAAGTAAATCTAAAAAACAAGGCGATCAGATTGGTAAAAACAACAAGAAAACTGACGAAGGAATCAAGAAAGAGCAAGAGCGATCCAAAGAAGCAGGAAAAGATGTTGATAAGAAAATAAGCCTATTTGAAGTGGGATTAGCCGTAATCAATAGAGGGGCAACAGAAGGTAAGAGAAAGAAAGTTAGTTTGTGGGAAGTTGGTCTTGCCGCTATTAACAGAGGTGCTTCACAAGGTAAATCTAAAAAAGTTAGTTTATGGCAAAGTGGATTGGATGCTATTAACAGGGCTGCATCAAGTCCAGTTACGAAAACAATTAGCTTCGTTGGTAAAGGTTTGAGGGGAATTCTTGGTTATGAAAAAGGTACACCGCCAAGTGGTCACCCTGGTGGAGATTTTATTGCTGGTGAAAAAGGTGAAGAGTTAGGAATTTTACCAAATGGTATGGCATTTTTAACTCCCAAAACAGCGACATTCTTCCCGGATATGCCAAGAGGTACTCATGTTATACCACATCGAGAAACAAAACAACTGATGAGAAATACACCTGCATATGCAGAAGGTACACCTAATTTCGGTAATAGTGAGTTAGCTAGGCTACTATCTGCGAATAATCGGACTAGTGATACAAACGTCACAGTTACTAACAGAAATGAAAAAAGCAGTATAAACAAGCTATTGGAAGCAACGTTAGAACAAAACCAGATATTGATGCAGTTGCTTGCTAAGGATCCTGAATTAGTTATAGACGTAAACTCATTGGCTAAACCGATGGAACCCAGTATTACTAAAATACAAAATAGAAAACAGAACAGAGCAAGGAAAAAACCACGTTAATTAGGAGGTGGTTATTTGATTTTTAACGGTATCACAAAAGATTATGTCAGAGTCCTTAGAGGTCGAGATAGGCCATTCTGGGCGAACAGAACTCATAACATCGACGAACGTAATAGAGTGAGAAAGACGTCAACAGATCCACGCATTATCACAGTGCCTATTTTAATTATGCACGATGGTTTTAGTGATTTGCAACGTAAAAAGGAGGATATAGCAAATTGGTTAGTTCACGATGAAGTGAAAACACTTAAATTTATTGACGATCCAAATAGGCATTATCATGCGTTAGTTGATGGAATTTTAGACCATGAGGAAGCTTCTTATTGGGCAGATGGTGAGATTACTTTTGTCTGTCCAATGCCATTTAAACTAGGTGAAACAAAACCAATCAACCTAACCACCACAAACCAAACATTTAATATCACAGGTCAGGTTGAAACACCTTGGACAAGTCGAACTGTATTTACAGAGTCTGCTAGTCAATTCAAAATTGAGAGTTCAAATGGTTTAAACATCATACTCAATTATGGTTTTATCAAAGGTCATGTATTAGAGATTGATTACAATACTAGGGATGTATTTTTAAAAGGAAATGATCTTTCGGTAGCAATAGATTTGAGAACAGAATGGTTTGAGTTACCTGTTGGGAATGTAGTTTTAAAAGCTAGTCATCCGACAGAGGTTACTTATACGGAAAGATATTATTAATTTTATATCACGCTAGAAAGGAGGTAACCAATGACAGAATTATATATATTTAGTCAAGATGACGATTTACTAACAGTACTGTCAGATAACGAATTAACAGATGCGCCAATCAAAGATTTATTAAATAACGTATCCAATGAACCATTTGTGTTTACTGTTTATGCAGACGCTGAAAAAGCAAAATATGTAACTGAACGTAATCGTGTTGTAGTTAAGGACCGTGAAGGAGACTTTCGAGAGTTTGTTATCGACGAACTAGACGATATAAATGATAAGGATGGTCCAGAAACCACAGCAACATGTTTACCAGCTTGGCAATTTGAACTACAAAAGAATTTTGTAGAGGATAGACGTTTTACCGATAGAACAGCACAATTTGCATTAGATGCAGCATTAGAAGGTACTCGTTTTATTGGAGAGGTAGAAGTTGTATTAGGAGAAGCATCCACAAATTTTTATCGCTTGGCATCCAGTGATTGTATTTGGAAGATCATGGATGTTTGGGGCGGTGAATTTAAAGATACCATTGTATTAAATGAAAAAGGTCGCATCAGTCAACGTAAAATACAACTGTCACAACGTCGTGGTGCTGATATTGGTGCACGCTTTGAAATTGATCATAACATGAATAGCATCGAACGTACTGTCATTAGCGATCCCATCACAGCAATGTATGGTTGGGGTGCTAGTTTAGAGACAGAAGGCGGTGGACACACCAGATACATTGATTTTAAAGATATTGAATGGAAAGTTTCAAATGGTGATCCAGTAGATAAACCAAAAGGTCAAGCTTGGGTAGGTGATCCGGATGCTTTACAAAAATACGGATTGGAACACAATGGAGAATTACTACATCTTTATGATGAATTTTCCAACCAAGATTATGAAGATCCGGAAGAATTATTAATGGCCACATGGGAGCATTTACAAAAAGTTAAAGACCCTGAAATTAATTATAAAATGTCGGTTGATTTACTCGATAAGCCTGTTTCTTTAGGCGATACAGCACAAGGAATTGATAGGCAATTTTCTAGACCAATTGAAGTACAAGCAAGGATTATAGGAATCGAATATGACATACTTGAGCCAGATGACCCTGCAATTGTTGAAATGGGTCATTTTTTATCGCTTAATGATGATATTATCGGTAGAGAACTAGATGAAATAAAAGAAAATCTAAACAAGCCTAGACCAACGAAACCGATCGATGAAAATAGCTTTCCGGACATTAAACCGGACATACCTTTAAACGTAGAAGCAGTCGGTTTATTCGAAACGATAAAAATATCGTGGGATTACGATTTTCACGTCTACGTATCGCATTACGAGGTTTACGGTTCACAAGTCGCTGATTTTGTACCAGATACGCAACATTTATTATGGCGTGGTGACGTTTCTTCGTTTGGTCATGAAGTTAATCCGGACGAAACTTGGTATTACTATGTACGTGCTTTAAATACGAGAGGTACACCAAGTGATTGGAGCGGTCGAGTTAGCGCATCATCTAGGCGTATTATAACTGATGATATACTGTTCGGTGAAATAAAAGCGGAACATCTAGCCGATGGTTTAGATTTAGCGAATAAAATATCGAATAACACGATTGATTTCATTAACGAAGGCCCATTACTCGAAATACAGCGAAAAGAAGACGAGATATTGTCGGAAGTAAGTAGTCGCATTGGTGACGTGCTGAACGATATTGGAACGTTGGAAGGATCGATAGTTTCGGTAGAGCAGACGGTTAATGAAGAATTAGGGTTAATTTCTAATTCGATAATGGAGACTAACGTACGTATTGATAATTTGGATATTCGAGGTACTAACTTTATTTCACATTTACCGGAGAATTGGATATGGATTTGGGACGATATGATTGGGACGCGTAGGGCGGTTAGAATAGAACCAAACGAAGACTATGTACTGTCTACTTATGGGGATTATAACGCAGGTATAACTATTCGAGACTCTTCTGGCAATGATTTAGTATCTTATGTAGTTGAAGAGAACGGGGAAGACGGAGACTTTATCACTTTTACAACTCCAAGTAACGCTAGAAGTTTCTTAATGGTAATTGACGGGGAAGTAAATGGTGAGTGGATAAACGTCGATATGATAGGTACCGACGTCAAAGTTAAATTAGCTTTAGGCAATGAGCATAGTGGTTGGACTCCAAACCTGGACGACACGGGGCAATTAGTAGCAAACGTACAAACATACGTGTCAGAGTTTAATCATCGTGCTGATAGCTTAGAATTAGCCGTTACGGGTGTGGAAGGCGGCTTAGAAGACGCTGTTGCAGATATCGGTAGATTGCAGGTTGAATCTGATAATTTATTGTTGAGTGTCGGACAAATTAGCGGGGATTTAGAAGCGTGGGGAGTAGGTAATAGAAACTTATTTTCGATAGAATCTTTAGAGGATTGGGGGCCTGTTAAAAATACAGCAGTTAAAGCCGCGTTAAGTGGCGATAGTCAAATAACCTATCGGAGACATGGTGACAGCTTCGGAACTAATACGGATTTTAGAATTTTATTCTACGAAAATTTTAATGATACCGATAGTATAGCTAGTATTAGTGTTCGTTATAATGTGGTTGAGCAAACCCATTCAGTACCTTCAAACGCAAAGTATATCGGTTTTCTAATTAACGGGGACTTGTCGATGGATTCGCTTCGAGATAGTGAAATAAAAATCGAAGAAGGTAGCGAAGCATCTAATTATTCCTTGGCACCGGAGGATATGTCGGGTATTGATAGAGCGGTTAGTTTTATTAATATGGACAAAGAAGGTATTAGGATTCATGGTAGTAAAATACAAATCACAGGTCAAACAATTATGGAGGACGCTGTTATTGGAACGGCCGCAATAGCCGACTTAGCTGTATCGAGAGCGAAACTACAAAGAGCCGTGATTGGCGAAGCACAAATAGATGATTTGGCAGTCACAAACGCTAAAATCGGATGGCTGGCAGTAGACTCTCAAAACGTAAATTATTCCGCTATTGTTAATGCTCATATCGCTGATTTACACGTAGATAAGTTAACGGGTAGTATCGCTAACTTTATTCAGACCGGATTTAACAACGTATCCTATGAAGTAGAAATAACAGGAGCCGGACTATCAACGTATTCTGGGGGAAGTAGGACTTCTTTACTTGACGGCCGCGGACAAACATTTTATAGAAATAATAGGAGTATTGGTCATATAGGTACGTCCAGTTGGGTTGGAGACAGTAGTTATCGAGGCTTGCGTTTCGGCTTAGAATATGATGCCGACTATATGACGTGGAGCTTTCGGGAAACAGCTAATGCGTCTGCTTTCACAACAATGTTAGCTTGGCACAGGTCGGGTACGAAAGATGATAAGGGGTTTATTTTTTATGACAACGTTAGGATAGATTCTAGACATACTCTTAGAAATAGTTATTTTAGAACAGCCTCTAACACATCACGAATAGTCTCTTTAAATAACGAAACATTTAGCGGTTATGATGGTGTTGCTTTTAGGCGCGATAGTAATCGAGACGGAGATGGTGCCGGTATATTCATGACAGGCGCTCGTGTTATTTTAACCACTCCCATGTCTTCCGGTTCATCGACTCACAATTCGTTAGAAGTAACTCGTAACTATATCAATTCTATATCTATATGGAATAACACTAATTCATCGTCTGCTAACGTCCATATAAGTAATAGCGGAAGATTAACTCGTGCTTCGTCAGCTTCAAGGTACAAGTTGTTAATCGAGAATGAAGAGAAAAAAGGATATGACTATAGCAGAATATTAAACCTTAATATTAGTAGCTGGTACGATAAGCCGAACGTGGAAAGATACGCTAATCTTCTTAATGGGAAAACGGGTAATGAAGAAGATCGGGACAGCGACATAATTAAACGTCATTTCGGTTTAGTTGCCGAACATTTGGTTCGCGAGGGATTAAGCGAGTTTGTTGAATATAATGACGAAACAGGAGAGGTCGAAGGTATCCAGTATGATAGATTATGGACGCTTTTAATACCTGTCGTTCGTGACTTGAAGTTAGATACGGAAGATAATTTCGACTTACTTAAAATGAAGAATGAGTATTTAAGCAATAAGGTTACGCATTTAGAACGACGCGTAGAGAATTTAGAAAAATTATTGGAGGTAGCGTAGATGAAATTAGAACTAGAATTGTTAGATATTCCGAAAGTAGTTAATTTTTTAGATAGTTTATCCATGAAGGGTATGAAAGGAATTAATCGAACGAAGCTGACCCGCCATTTAGCAGGAGTTTTGCAAGAGGAGGCTGATAATGAGAAGGAATTACGAAAAGAATTCCAAGACGATAAGGAACGACTGCAAGATGAATTAAACGAATTCTACGAACAAAAAGTTATCGTAGATGAGTCAAAGTTTCTCGTTCCGATTAAAACAGTTCGAGCGAAGATTAAAGAAATTACTTCGGATGACTCGAATTTCGAGTTTAAAGGCAATGACTCAATAGCCGCAACTATTTTATATGAAGCGTTCAACTTAGATAACGAATAAAAATTAGGAGGAGATTTTTATGCAAATTACATTTAATCAAATAACACCACGTAGACGTTCCGGTGAAATTGGAGATGTCAAGGTACATTTCACCTATTCTATGCGTTTTGGAGACGAGGAAATAACAGGTTCCGGCGCCTTATCTAGCGAAGATTATTTAGAGTACATCGACTTTGACGGTCTTACTAAAGCTGTTAGAGGTAGAATGATCGAAAGTATTTCGAATGGTGATACGGGAGATATAGAAGACGCCAACTAAGGCGTTATTTTTTATGGTTAAATTTCCCTTCTTGTCGTATGATGTAGACAGGAGGGGATCAAATGTTTATAGCTGGAAAAAGATTAGATGAAAGGCAATTAGAAGAGTTGCACAACGAAGTAAAAAAATATTCTTTCAAAGATGACATTAAAAAAATTAATAATAATAGAGATTTACAACTTTATTTGAGTGACTATTTTACAAGAGAGAATGAAGAAAAGAATGAATTAGCTTTTTTAAATGATAGCGGAAAGCCTAACTTTATTATTAATATAGATTAAAGCATCTCACACGAGGTGCTTTTTATTTTACGCTCACATGTTGGGCGTATTTTTTATGGGGAAATACGATGAAGCTTACTATGCACATTGGGGGTTGAACATTGGATGAAAAAGAAAAGGAGCTGAACGATATGCCCATTTGGCAGAATCACGAACAGCGAATAACAACTTTAGAAGTCACGACAGCGAATATTAAGAGTGAGTTTACAGAAATAAAGGATAAAATTGATAAAGGAAATACCGAGCAATCTAAGAAACTTGAAGTAATCGACAATCGATTGATGGACGAGTTTTTTAATAAAAAGAACCGAAACCATGAAAATATATGGAAATTAATTTTAAAAGTTGCCGGTGCCTTATTGGGTGCTGGTAGCTTTATTTATTTGTTGATTGATAAATTAATATAGGAGGTTTTATTTATGGATAAAGACAAAACAAAACAGTATATCGCATTTATCGGGGGTGCTCTTGGGGGCATCCTTTTCTTTTTGCAATCACTAGGAATTGAATTTACACACTTTAACAACAACACGATTGATGCATTTGTAGGGATGCTGGAGTCGTTTGTTCCACTTGTCCTAGTTGGTTATGGGATATATAAGAATCAGTATATCATCACCAAAAAGGCTAAAGAGCAAGAAGTCGATTTAAAAATGAGGGGGTTAAAATGATGGCTAAACATTTAGTAATAGCTGGTCATGGTAAACAAAGAAATAAAACATTTGACCCTGGTGCGACTGGAATAATTACAAAAGGTGAACATCGATATGTAAGTGACGATTTATTTCCAGCAATGAAAAAATTCCTACCTAAAAATCATAATGTCGTATTTTTCGATAAATATAAGGTGAGTAACTATGGAAACATAGTGTCATTAGCTAAGCAATATAATGCTACTCAAATAACAGAGATACATTATGATGCAGCATCCGCATCCGCAAGTGGTGGACATGTTATAGTTTACAGTGGATATAGCCCAGATAAGACTGATTTAGCTTTACGTGATGTCATTAAAAAGATGGTAGGTGTACGATATTCTCACAAAGGGCATGAGGGCATTAGTGGACGTAACAACTTGTTTAACGTTAATCAAACAGCAAATGCAGGCATTACGTACAGATTGCTTGAATTAGGGTTTGGCACGAATGCTAAGGATGCCAAAGTTTTAACCGAAAATGTAGAGGAATATGCGAAAGAATTGATTAAAGTTATTGCTGGATCAAGTAATGATAAAAAGCCTAGCAAACAAAGTGGTGGTACATCTACTGTTAAACCAAGCAAGCCAACAGTTAAGCCGACCACAACTAAAAAGACCATCTCACAAATGGCAACAGAGGTTATCGCTGGTAAACATGGCAGTGGTCACGCTAATCGTAAAAAGTCCCTAGGAATTAGTGATGCACAATATCAAAAGGTACGTGCAGAGGTAAATAAGCGTTCAGGATCTTCTACTCCTAAAACTAGTGGCAAATCAATTGCACAGATGGCGCAAGAAGTCATTGATGGTAAGCACGGTAATGGTAATGATGCAAGACGTAAATCACTAGGGATCAGTCAATCGCAATATAATAAAGTAAGGGCAGAAGTAAACAAGCGTCTTGGCAGTGGATCGTCTGGAACATCAGGAAAATCAATTAGTCAAATGGCTACTGAAGTAATTCGTGGTGACCATGGAACTGGTCATTCGAATAGACGTAAATCGTTAGGGATATCACAAGCACAGTACAATAAAGTACGTGCAGAGGTAAATAGACGGTTGTAAGGCATAACAAAAAAGAGCCCCTAGCTTTGGGGCTCCATTAATACTGGAGGTACTGGGAACTCCTTATATTGTTTCCTAAAGGAAAGAAATCGATACAATTTTATGAATGTTTTACTAATTTTGTTATAAAAGAAGGAAAAAGGTCCCTTTTTGTCGTATAGTTTAAATATACAGATAAAGGGGGAAATAAAATGGATGTTCATGAAATGATAAGAATACTTAGTAAAGCAGTAAAAGGAAATACTGATATTAGGCTGTATTTCACTAGAAAGATAAGCAGTGACCGTTATAGAACATACTCTCCAGTCATTTCAGAAGATTTACAATTAGAGTTAGTTGATATTATTTTGAAAACACTAGATATAGCAAAGGATTCTGAACAACGGCAATTTAGCCCAATAGGTTCTATAGAGGGATGTGTTGAAACATATTCTACGGGAGAGGTAGAGAGTTATAACGAAATAATTCAAAGTATGCAAGGTGATTCTTTAATAAGGAGAGAAATAAAACCAGGTGAGATAAGTAAATTAACTTTTTACTGTTTAAAAATAAATGTTGAAGATGAAGATGAGATACTAGTATTTAGAAGGGTCACTAAGTTTAATAGATTAGCAAAGGGAGTTATAGGACAATTTTTTAACGAAGAGTTCGTTAAATTAAAATCTGATTTGCTCGGGTTAGACGGTAATATTGATATTATTATTTATCATGAAGAGATGTTAATTTTGAATCATATTTCTTTAGAGAGGATTTTTTCTGTACATGATCAATACAGAGAGAAAGCTACTCAAGCTCTGGATCTTGTGGAAATGACAAATAAAATTTATAACTTTGAACAATTCAGGGAAGATTCTTTGTCAGACAAAAGAGTGACACGAGCACTAACAAAGTTGTTAAATGAAGAACAAAGGATAGATAGATGTTTTGAAAACTTCGAGAATGTTATACGGGTAATCGATATTTTTGAGTTAGAGATTGAATTGGTTGAGAACAATACTATCTTATTGTATGAAGACAAAGGTCAGTTGATGGATATGGTAAGATTAATTAGGGATTCTTATTACCGTACATTAATCGCGGAGAGAACAGGGATAGATGAAGGAGTTTAATGCGTAGTAAGGTGGTGAAAAGATGCCGACAAAAATATATAAGTCAGGTTTATTTATATCCTCTTTTTTTCCACTGTATATATTATTAATGATTGATAATTATTATTATTTTAATTCCCTTGAAAAGCTGCAGGAGATATACACATTTACTAACCTAAATATAACAATATTTTCTATAGTTATATGTTTGCTAATTTTAATTTCAATCATATCAGTTACTTCGATACTTATATCCAAACAAAATGAAAGTCATAAATTTAAAAACATATTAAAGACTGAAGACGATATATTAAGTTATATTGTCACATACCTTCTTCCTTTATTATCGATGGATATATTGGAAACAAATAGCCTATTGATGAATGGAGCTTTATTTCTATTATTGGGATTTATATATGTTAAAAGTAATTTAATATATTTAAATCCTTTATTTTTAATTTTTGGTTATAATATTTTTATTACACAGGATAATGATATAATTATTTCAAACTACGACATTTACGATTTTAAAAATAATGAAAACGAGAGATTAAAGTGTAGAGTTTTAGGATATAAGTTATATTTAGTAAAAAAAGGAAAAAGGAATACCTAATATGTAGATTTTTATTTTTCTTCAAAATCAATAGAGCGCTCACTAGCGCTCTTTCACTTTCTCCTCCATTTAATTTTATGTGCATTTACAGAAATTAATAAAAATAAAGTAGGTAGATTTTGGAATCTGAAATGTTATACTTATTATATAAATTTGATTATTTATAAATTAAGTATTCAACAAACGGGCCATTATGTGGCACAAAGAAAAAAGGGGGATTGTATGGTTAATTATGAAAATCAATTAAAAAGAATTGTAGAAAATGATGTTTATATGGTATCGATTCTAAAGACAGTAGAAAAGTTAAAATTGGAGGATGCTTGGGTATGTGCGGGATTTATTCGAAATAAAGTTTGGGATGTTTTACATAATATCAAAACTCCCTTAAATGATATAGATGTTATTTATTTTGATAATACTGACACTTCTTTGGAAAAAGAAAAACAGCTAGAAAAAGAATTAGAGAATCTGTTTCCAAATCAACCTTGGTCGGTAAAAAATCAAGCACGTATGCACTTAATAAGTGGTTTTAAACCTTTTACCTCGTCTGATGATGGTGTTGCCCATTTTCCTGAAACCTCAACCGCAATAGCTGTAAGAATGTGTAATCAAGATATTGAAATAATGGCTCCATATGGATTACAGGATTTGTTTGAAATGAGGGTTAAACCTACCCCCTTTTTTCAAGAGAACAATGAACTTTATTCAACATTCGTCGAACGTATTAAAAGGAAAAAATGGAATGAAATATGGGGAAGTTTATCTATAAGGTTTTAAAACATATCATTTACTTATTCCGTAATCAGGCGCGATTGTTGAAGAAAAAAGTAAGATAATGTTTGAGTTATGTTCTTACTCGAAATAGAAAGAGAGCCTTTAATTAGGCTCTTTACTCACTTCATACTCTCCATTAACAACATCAACTCTAACATTTATACCTTCCGAATTATACACATAGAAAAAGGTGTTACCACCAGTAATTGCCCTGTCTTCTTTCTCTTTAAATTCTTCCCTTATATTTTCGCCTAACAAATAAGAAGCATTTTGAATAGCTTGTGTTTTCGTCATTTTTTATTTACTCCTTAGAAACGTTTGTTCTTAATTGTAGTAAAAACAATGGGAAAAAGCAAAAGAAAAAAGACCGCTAATTAAAGCAGTCTAATTTACTTGTCTGTGGTAACATTTTTGGCAACATTTAAAGAGAATCATTATTCATTTACAATTTTAAAAAGTTGCCAAAACCTTATTGTGTCAGTACTTACATTCACTTTTAAGAACCAGTGTTACCCTACTTTATAGAATCCCACCGTCTCCATATATAAGCCTTAAAGCGTTGGTGCGCAAGGCTGTGTGATTTTGTGGTAACATCTTTGGTAACATTATTCAGCTTTAAACTGTAAAACATCTGCAAGTTTGAAATCATCTTCCATCTGTGAGATGATTTCTTTTTCTGTAGATGGATATAAATGTGAATACGTGTTTAATGTAGTTGCTACATCTTTATGTCCAAGTCGTTTTGCAACTACAGCAGGAATAGCACCTTTATTTATTAGATACGATGCATGGGAATGTCTAAAATCATGTAGCCGTATCTTTTTTATTTTTGCCTTTTCTAAGTACATATGATAGTTACGATCTAATGTAGTTGCTGGTAAGTGATCATAAAAATCACCGAATACATAATATCTTAATTTTTGTTTGGGTTGCTTAGTGTTTTTTAATTGCTTGAGCATACTCATAACGTATTTTGGCATTTCTAATTTTCGTATAGATGATTGTGTTTTTGGTGTCGTTACAATGGTGTTATACGCTGTTTTATTTATACTAATAGTATTTGTTTCAAAATCAACATCAACCCATGTTAGAGCCGATAACTCACCTTTACGCATACCGCTATAGTATAAAGTCATAAATAATGTTTTATATAAATGGTCATCTACTATAGATATAAAATGTTTAAACTCTTCTAGCGTCCAATAGTTCACATGTTGGCTTTCTTCTAAATCCACATTGCCTACTAGTCTAGCTGGATTAACTTTTGTATATTCTTCTGTTATGGAAAAATTAAATACTGCCGATAATACTTGGTGTATTTTTTTGATATGATGAACGGAAAAATCCGAATCAATCAAATCATCTTGAAATCTTCTAATGTCACGATTGCTTATGTTCCTTAACTTCTTTTTACCAAAAACAGGTTTTATGTTTACTCTGATTACACTTTCTATCTTACCGTACGATGATTCTTTTCGTCTTCTCTTATACCATTCAAGGTATTCATCTGCAACATAATTAAAGCTCGGATCTTCTTCTTCTAATAATCCATTTTCTGCATCTGTAATAATTTTAGCTTCTGCAATTCTCGCTTCGCCTTTCGTTGCAAAACCTCGTCTTTTAACTGGTTTTGTACCACCTCCACGTTTTGGCACTCTCGTAACAAAATAAAACGTTCCTCTTTCTTCATCTTCATAAATTGGCATCTTTACTCATCCTTTTTAAAATAATAAAATCCTAGATCTATCTGACATCACCTCCTTTATAGAATGTATGTTCTTTTTAAGGGTAAATTTTTTTCATCATAAGCTGTTCAGATATACCATATTGTTCCGTTGCTTCATGAATTGTAACTGAATTATTATTATCTTGAGGAAACAATAATTCTATCGCAAACATATTTGCTTCTAACTCTATTTTTTCAGTTGAAAAATAGGTATATGACTTTAAAAAAGGTGTATTAACATTAGGATGAAGCACAGCATGACCAAGTTCATGAGCGCATGTAAAAAGCTGTTCTTTTTCTGTTGCTGATTCATTAATATGTATGATTGAGCAACGTAAATGTCTGACATGAAAACCTAATACATTGCCCAGATCTACAAATCTAACAACAATTCCCATCATTTTTGCTAAATCAAACGGATTGCTTGTATCGTATTTCAGTATTAATTGATTTACTTTATCTTTAATTGACCCCACATTACCACTCCTAATCACGGTATTTCTTAGGCGTGAATTTTTGTTTTGCTAATCGTTTGGCAATACGTAAAGACTGTTCCAATGAAATGACTAATAATTCTCTATCCTCCTCATCTAAATCATCTAATGTATTTCCATCAGATGCTGCATAACCAGAATCACTATTTAGATTATTAAGCATGTGTTCTAGATCCTTTTGAATGTTCTTCTCGTCTTTTTCTGTAAGTTCATAGTAATTTCTCTTATCAGTCCGACCAAGCAGGTAGTCTGTTGACACATTGAAATAATCAGCTATTAAATTCAGCTTATCTACTCCTGGTGTAGAATCATCCCACTTTCTAATTTGCCCATTAGAGATGCCTGTATTTCTTTCCAATTCAGCTACCGATATTTTTCTTTCTTTACATAGATGTCTTATTTTTTCCACTAAACTCACTGAAATCAACCCTTTATAAGCCTATTGGAAAATAAATATCAAATAAGTTAATTAAATCATTGACAATTAGTTTATTTGATATTATAGTGTATCCATAAGCTATTTAATTAGCTATAAAAGACAATAAAAATACGACCTATCAAAATACAATTTTTTCGTTGGGGAACGGTAGAATGTATTGTTACAGGCTTTTAATAGTCTTATTTAGCTATGGGTTGATAATATCATATAAGCTAATTTAGGTCAATGCTTTTTATTACTTATAGCTAATTTTATAGCTTATTTAACAAAAAAAACAAGAAAGGAGACTTGATTATGTCGGAAGATTTGAGCATCAAAGTTCGCAATGAATTGTATAAAAATAAAATGACACACACTGAATTATCAAATCTTTTAGGAATTTCCCAACCGTACTTGTCAGATATTTTACTTGGAAAAAGAACAGGTAAAAAAGCACAAGAACACATCAAACACATTAGAAAAATTTTAGACATTTAAAAGGGGGAGCACATTATGAATCAAAGTCTTTATGTCGCAAGGCGTGAAAATCGATTAAGACAAAAAGACGTAGCAAAAAGAATTGGAATGTGTGAAAAATCTTATCAGTTAAAAGAAAGTGGTAAAAGAGAGTTCACTATTCCGGAGGGAATAAAGTTAGCAATGTTGTTTGAACGTACATTAGATGAATTATTTAATTGGGAGGAAACACAATGACCACAGAAATAACAACAGGTGAAATGAATGAACTTACACAACGATTTAACCAAATTATCGGAGCAGGCCAGACATTTAAAACAAAACGCTTAGAAACTTTCATGGATGACATTGATGCCAACTTTGATATCGATAAAGACAAATATGCTTTTCGAATGTATTTGGCGGCTATGGAAGCTGTAGCTAATTGAAAGGAAGTGAATTAGATGAATCACAAAGATAAGTTACCAGCATTGTTGTTTACATTCGGTGCTCTATCGCTAATGACTTTAATTTTAATTATCTTGATGATTATTGAAGTGTTTAAAACATTTCATTGAAGGGAGGTGAACTAAATTGGGTTGGATGGTATTAACTTGGATTGTAGTTTTAGTTATTGTAGGGGCGTTAGGCTTTTGGGTGTATTCGATATTCGATTTATATAAGCCAACAAAAGGAAAGAAGATTCTAGCTTATGTCCTTATAGCTCTATCCATAATCGTAATTGTGTTTGGTGTAGTCACGACAAGCAAATTAACAGAGACAGAGAGTTACAAGCGATTTAAGAAAGGTCTCGATAGTGAATTCGCTGGTGGTATTACAAGAGAGATTACAGTCCATTTAGAAAATGGAGACATAATCTATCAAACAGAAGGTAAATTCGATGTAGAACACAATGAAGAACGTTTAAAGTGGGTTGACGAGGATGGAAAAGTACAAATAATTTATTTAGGTAGAAGTTCGACAGCAATAGTAAATGAAAAATAAATGAAAGAAGGTGAAACAGATGAAAGCACTAGGAATCGTTAGAAAAATTGATGATCTTGGGAGAGTTGTTATTCCAAAGGAAGTAAGAAATTCGCAAGGTTGGGAAACAGGTCATGCTATGGAAATGTTTATGGATGGTAACAAGTTAGTACTTCAGTCGTTTGAGGATGATCGAGAGAGACAGAAGATGGTTGAAATTTTAAATGACGCTAAAATATATTCGGATATAGGTTCCGAGAGGAAAATAGACAAAGTTATCAATTATCTGAAAGGGGTGAAGTGAATGCCGAATATATTAGCAGAAAATAAACTAATGATGAAAGTACATGCAGGTGAAGCCCAAACAGAAACAGAGGAAATTCATCTTGCCTACTCATTGCAAGGTACTCCAATTATAACATTTGAAGATGGTACAACTGTTTACTGGACATGGGAAGAACTTTTAAATCAAGCTGTGAAATTAAAAAACTCGTGACGGTCTGCAAACCAATCACGAGCAGTAAAAAAATACACTATACGTATATTGTAACACATGGCGGTGATATTTATTAAACTATTTCCACACCAGGAACGAGTATTAAATGAAACATATAAGCATGATCGTGTTGCTTACTATCTTGATATGGGTTTAGGTAAGACATTTGTTGGCAGTGAAAAAATGTGGGAGTTTAACACTCCATATAACTTACTAATCTGTCAGAAATCGAAAATAGAAGATTGGGCCAATCATTTTAAAGAGTTTTATGACTATGAAGTAATTATTTATGATACACAACCAGTAGAAAGGATACCAGAAGACAGTGTATTAATCATTAATTATGAACGAGCGTGGAGAAGACCAGCACTTCAAAAATTGAGGGGTTTCACATTAATGTTGGACGAGTCTTCAAAAGTTAAAAATGAAAAAGCTAATCAAACGAAGTTCATTTTAAGTTTAAAAGCCGACAATGTAATTTTACTAAGCGGTACTCCGACAGGTGGAAAGTATGAAGAATTGTGGTCACAGGTTCATCTACTTGGTTGGAAAATTCGTAAGGAACTTTATATGAGACAGTTTGTTAAATACGAATGGGATGATCTTAATAAAAAATATAACATTGTTGGTTATAAAAATGTAGAACGACTGAAGAAGAAACTACGTTCACATGGTGCAGTATTTATGAAAACGGAAGATGTGTTTGACCTTCCAAAAGATAATCATAATATCGTTAAAATACGATCCACCAAAGAATACAACGAAATGGCTAAACATGGAATCGTAGAAATTGGCGATGAGTTACTAGTCGGAGATATGGCTACTACAAAGAGGTTATATATGCGCCAATTAGCGGGCCATTACAACGAGAATAAACTAGCCTATGTAAAGGACTTAATCGATAGTACAAACGATAGAATCATCATATTTTACAACTTTAAGAAAGAGTATGAGTTGTTATCCCAAATGACTGATAAACCAATATCTACAGTCAATGGTGATCTGAAAGATTTAACTGCTTATGAAGAGTATGAAAACAGTGTAACGCTTATTCAATATCAAGCTGGGGCAATGGGTCTGAACCTACAGAAAGCCAACAAGCTAGTATATTTCACGCTTACAGATAAGAGTGAACTATTCGAGCAATCGAAAAAAAGAATTCACAGAATAGGACAAGATAGACCAGTGTTTTATTATTATTTACTCACTGCTGGAAGTATTGAGTGGCGTATGAAAGAAGTACTTGAAATGAGAAAAGATTACACTGATACATTATTTGAAGAGGAGGAAATGAACAATGATGTTAATTGAAAATAAGCCTGTCCGAGTAGATAACACAAGTTACAGAATGTCGATTGAAAAAATACCTTTAAGAGGTGGTAAGGCTAGATACGTTGTTTATTTATCAGATGCTAATTCACCGTTTACGACTAAAATTACATTTGGGAATTTATTTGATTTACATGACAACTTACAAATTCGTATCAGAGAACACCATAAATTCAATTCGGAAATATATGTTATTAAATTAATAGATGAATGGGATGGAGTGATTGAGGTATGAACTTACCAACAGTTAAAACGGTTGTCATGGAACCAGCAAAAGTTGAATTTAACTTTGATGAATTATCTGCAATGTTGGACAAGCAATTAGAAAAATATAAGGGATTAGAGTTTACGGAAAAGAAAGTTAAAGAATTGAAAGAAACGATCACAGAATTGAACAAAGGTAAAAAGTCTCTTAGCGATTACCGAATTGCAACAAAAAAAGAACTGTCAGTAAGTATCGCTGATTTTGAACATGAGTGTAAGCAACTATCCAATAAATTTGATTCAGTTATTGCTCCATTGAAAGAACAAGCTGATGAATTTGAAGAAACTAGACGTAATGAAAAGCGTGAAAAGGTTCAACTGATCGTCGATGAGCTACTTGATAAGGAAGGACTTAATGAAAGGTTTGCTGCCGAATTAATCATTGAAGATTCTTATCTAAACAAAAGTACCACTCTAAAATCGATTCGTGAGGATTTGGAAACAAAAGCGCATCATCTTGGCGTCCAACAAGATAAAGAGGATTCTGATAAAGAGATTATCAAAATGACCGTAGATATTGCAAATGAACGATATGGGGTTGAATTACTAGATTCAACGTATATCAGATTACTAGAATATGAAGATATTAATAATATTAAAAGTGTCATTACGGAAGATGCTCACGATGAATTAGATAAAAAGTTAGAAGCAGAGGAGCCAAAAAAGGAATTTAAGCAAATTCCAATAAGTAGTGCACCTTCATCTATTAGTATCGATGAAGAATTATTCAGAGAAGTTTATAAAGTGACAGCGACCGAATCCCAGTTAGATGCACTCGAGGAGTTCATGAATCGTGAGGAAATTGATTGGGTGGCGATTGAAGAATGAAAGAAACTGTAAAAGTACAATGGACACCAGTGTTCCAAAGTTATTATTCATTAGGTGATGAAGCAGAACCATTTTGTGATAAGTGTGAATTTTATTTGGAAGATGATTTTAAATTTTGTCCAGGTTGCGGTTCAAAATTAGATTGGGGTGACACTTTTTGAAAGAAAGTAAATTTCAGGAACATGTAATAGACTTCTTGAAAACCAAAAACGTATGGTGGTTAAAATATTGGGGTGGTGCCCAATACACACGTTCAGGAGTACCGGACATATTAGCATGTATTGATGGAGTATTCCACGGCATTGAACTAAAAACAAATACAGGTAAAGCTAGTAAACTACAAACCTATAACATTAGAAAAATAAAAGATGCTGGAGGACAGGCCTATATCTTAAGACCAAAAGACTTTGAAGCTTGGAAAGAGAGGTGGTTTGGTGGGTAAGAAAATATTAATCGATTTTGGAAACGTCCGAATCAAAGAATACAACAGCATGAATCATGTAATTGAAGTTTTTGAGGAAGTGCGTATTCCACCAACAGGCAAGATTGAAAAAAGATGGAGATTTAACGGCTATTGTACCACTATTTTAGGCGGTTTGAAGTCAATTAGTAGGAAAGAGTTACTCATTGATAGACACCAGCTGATTGATCTAAATGATTATGTAAAACAAGTCGAACAATCTAACGCTAAGTTATTGGAAGTGATTGAATGAGATATTCATTTTCTCGTGTATCACTGTTTGAAGATTGTCCATATCACTTTAAATTACGCTATATCGATCAACTAACTGAACTACCTAGATTCGATGCTGACAATCCATTGATCATTGGAAATGCGCTTCATGGAGCAATCGAAAATGGATTAGATGTAGCTATCCAAAATTATTACGATAGTTACCCAGTTTTAACGGATCCCATTATCTTAGAAGCTATGAAGCTAGAAATTTTAGTTCCGAAGGTACACAAGTTTTTAGAACAATTTGTAGGATTTGAAGCTATTCATGAATATAAAATTGAACGTGATAACTTCTTAGGATTTGTTGATTTAATTTTAGTTGCTCCTACTGGTGAATGTATAGTGATTGATTTCAAATACAGTAACCATCTTAAAAATTATAAAGATAGTGGTCAGTTACATGTGTATAAGCACTATTTAGAGCAAGATGGATTCAATGTTAAGAAAATGGGTTTCTTGTTTGTCCCAAAAGTAAGTAAAAAACAAAAAGATGTAGAAGATTTATTTCACTATCGAAATAGGGTGCTGGAAGAGGTAGAGCAGTCAGAAGTCACATTTCTACCAATTGACTATGACGATATGTATGTGATCTATTTCCAAAATTCTATTAAGAAAATAGAGATCGCAGATAGTTATCCGAAAAATGTGAGTAAGAAATGTTTTGCCTGTATTCCAAAATTCCGACCGAATTACCTGGAAGCAATTACTAATGAAAAGGGAGAGATTGAAATGGTTTTACCTAAGAACGAAAGAAGAGAAATTGAAATTGATGAGAATCCGGATTTTTGGATTTATGGAGATAGTTATGTTGGAAAATCTACATTTGTAGATAACGTTGAAAACGTACTGTTCCTAAACACAGATGGAAACACGGATAATACGACAGCGCCAGTTATTCCAATTAAGGATGAGATAACTAAAGAAGGTAGACGCACTAATCGTAAATTAGCATGGGATTTATTCCTTGATGTCATTACCGCGCTTGAAACAGATGATAATGATTATGATGCAGTAGCTATTGATTTAATGGAAGATTTGTATGAGCACTGTAGGGTTTATGTGTTCGATAAAAATAAGTGGGAACATGAAACTGATGGTACGTATGGTAAAGGATGGAGCATGGTTACAACTGAATGGCAGAATGCTATTAAACGATTAAAAGCATTAGGCTATCAAGTTATTTATATCAGTAAAGAGATCCGTGATGATATTACCTTAAAAGGTGGTTCAGTACGTACTACATTTAAGCCAAATATTGGTGATAAAGTTGCTAACTTTTTAACAGGTACTGTGGATTTAACAATGCGTGCTTTTAGTGATTCAAGTGACGATAGATTCCTTCAGCTAGAAAAGAAAAACAATGTGTTCGGTGGTGGGAGATATCCATGGCAAGTTGAAGTTTGTTCACTTGATTATGCTGAATTTCATGAAGAATTGATTGCCGCTCAGGAAGGAAAAGTGGATAAACCTAAGCGATCACGTAAGAAAATAGAAGATAATCCGGTGGAAGAATCCGAAAAAGAGGACAAGCCAAAACGTACTCGGAAAAAACGTGAAGAGGAACCGGAGGAGGAAACTGAGACAGAAGAAAAACCAAAGCGTAGATCACGTAAAACTGAAACTGATACCGATGAAAAGCCTACTCGCACTCGAAAACGTAGAGAGCGTACGGCAGTAGAAGATGACGAAACTCCACCAGGTGAAGAGGAATCAACAGAAGAAACTGAAGAGAAGGAAGAAGCACCAAAAAGACGTAGAAGAAGACGTTCTTAATTAAAAAAATACAAAGGAGATTGATTAAAAATGGCAGTTAAAGAATTGAATGCAAAAGAGCAGCATTATGCTGATACAAATGAAGAAGCAGAGGAAATTGTAAAAGAAGCGAAAGAAGATATCTACCTAACTTCTTGGAAAATTAGCGAGAAACATAATAAATACGGTACGTACTTTCTAGTCGATTTAGCTTTCACATATGATACTCCAAGAGAGATTATGGAGAATGCTTCGCATGATCCACCAGAAGAACCAACTGAAAAAGGTATAGAATATGAAGTAAACGGTGATGGAACGGTTGAATTATCTAAGGAGGATGAAGAATAATGGCAGAACAAAAATTTGATTGGGACAAGTTTGATAAACAGGTAGATTTAGAAGAGTTAGCAGAAGACGTTCAAGAAGTAGAGGAAAACGGTGGCGGTGATTATAAAGAAGTTCCAGAAGGTGAATATGAGGTAGCCATAGAAAAAATGGAAATGGTTGAATCTAAAAAAGGGGATCCAATGTTAACCATTTGGTTCAAGATTCTTGAAGGTGATTATGAAGGACAACTAATATTCTACAATGGAGTAATGCAACCACAGAATGACAATGCATTTGGTTTCCAAACACATAGAAATAATCAGATGTTGCGAGCACTATGGGATTGTGATTACGATGATGTTAAATTTAAAGGTTTTGCAGATTATGCTGAATTAATTCTAGATATTCATGAGGACATTGACGAGCAATTAGAATATTTATTGAGTAAAACAGTAGATAAAAAGGGGTATGACCAGTACGAAATTAAAGAAGTTTTCGAAGTTGAATAAGTGAATACGAGGGAGGTCGAAAGGCTTCCCTTTTATTTTAGGGATGGTGAGGCAGTGAGCATTTAAGATGATTTACAGGCTGTTAAAAGAGTCCTTATAGATTATCCGAAAATGTACGAGCAGAAGAAAGACGAATTAAGAAACTGTGAATGTGAAAGACAAGATTTATTACATGTATTAGAACTAGGAAAACTAAATGCTGTTCAACAATCCAAAATAACGAAGCAGTTAAAAGCAGTCCAAGTAAAACGTAGACAGATAAAAAACAATTTAGAAGTGCTCGATGAAATAAAACGATTTTCTTATAAAAAGGTAAAAGAAAGTGAAATTAATAATGTGATCAATCGAGTGGATCACATTGTAAATAAAGAACGTATTTATACAATGCGTATTCGTACTGATTTACAGGAGTTGGTCTAATGCGTAAACGTAAGCCGTTGTGGACACTGATGTATAGGCGTGAGGGTTTTCATAAAGTTTATTTGTACGAGCCATTGCAAAAACATGAAATCAATGCACGTAAGAGAAAGGGATGGAAAATAATAAAATAGGAGTTGATCAAAATGATGTACCATACATTAAGAAAAAACGGTCAGGAGATTAGGACTTATAGCAGATTTAAAGTTTTATATTTACGTTTGTTAGGTTGGAAGTTAATGTATCGATTCGAGGGGTCAGAATGAATGAAAAAGGAAAATTAAGTTCAGACGCATTATATTATAAAAACTTATATGAAATTACTTTAAAAGCAATGGGGAGCAGATAGATATACAGGATGATGATCTTCCGTTTTGACCGGCGTACAGTGTGTAAGTGTAATGAAAGAGCAATGAAAAAAGAGACCTATAAAGGCCTCTTACTCAGATGGTAAGAACAAGTGTTCCTGCCCAAAGGTAATTATATTACATTGGGAGGAAAAAAGATATGAAAATAAAAGAAAATACAATCTATAACATGAATTGCTTAGAAGGGATGAAGTATATTCCTGATAATTCCGTAGATTTGATTTTATGTGATTTGCCTTACGGGACTACTAATTGTGCTTGGGATAGTGTTATTCCGTTTGAAGACTTATGGAATGAATATAAACGGATAATTAAAGAAAATGGCGCGATTGTCCTTACAGCAAGTCAACCTTTCACTACAAAACTAATTAATTCTAATTTGAAGTGGTTCAGATATGAGTGGATTTGGAAGAAGGGAAAACATGTAACTGGTTTTCCGAATGCTAATCGTATGCCATTAAAAAGTCATGAAAATATTTGTGTTTTCTACAAAAGGTTACCTACTTATAATCCACAAGGGCTTAAACAGATTAAACCAAAGGAGGTTAAGAGATTACCTAGCATGCAAGTTTTAGGAAGCAGAAATATAACTCTTAACAAGGCACATGTTGTAAAATATACAAATTTTCCAAGAAGCATTATAGATTTTCCAAGAGACAGCAAAACGTTTCACCCGACTCAAAAGCCACTTTCATTATTTGAATATATTATTTTAACTTACACAAATAAAGGTGAAGTCGTACTGGATAACTGTATGGGAGGATTTACTACTGCAGTTGCTTGTGATAATACAGGTCGAAACTGGATTGGGTTTGAACTGCAGAAAGAATATTGTGAAAAAGGTTTGGAACGAATTAATAATAATCGTGATCAACTAGGTTTAGAACAAGTGGTTATTAAAACAAAATAAAGACGGGTGAATCAGAATGAGTCCAATGGATGAATTAAATGAAATTACACATCAATTACCTTTACCAGTATTACAGGACATACATCAACGTATAACAGATTGGTTAGCAGCAGGTGGGAGTCATAACGATCCGTATATTGAACAACAATTAAGGTTTGCAAAGAGATTTATCAAGGAGTGAATGATATGAAAGAGAAATTCATTGTTCAACATTACTTTTGTAACTCTGAAACATTAACGAAAGAAATGAATCGGATGTATGAAAAGAATTATTATCCAAAGGAAATACTGTTGAAACCTTACCAAGATAGAATAGAAGGTTTCGTTATTTATGAGTTAAAGGAGTGATATTTCATGCTCTTTTATGACTTCGAGGTTTTTTATGCTGATTGGATGGTTTTAATTATTGATTCATCTACTAAGAAAGAACATATTTTTGTAAATGATGAACAAGGTTTAATCGACTTTTACAATGTTCATCGTGACAACATTTGGGTTGGGTATAACAGTCGGCACTATGACCAATACATTTTAAAAGCTATCATTTGCGGTTTCAGTCCACAAGAAATAAACGAATGGATAATAGTGAAACGTAATTTAGGTTGGGAGTTTTTTCAGGACTTTTGGAAAATACAACTTTACAACTTTGATATTATGTTTAATCGGTTCAGATCACTGAAGCAATTAGAAGGTTTTATGGGTCATGACATTCAAGAAACGTCTGTTAGTTTTGACACCATGAGGAAATTAACGGATGAAGAAATTCAAGAAGTAATTAAATATTGCCGTCATGATGTACAGGAAACAATGTACATTTTCATGGAAAATATTCATGAGTTCGAGAGCCAGATTGAGCTTTTAAAAATGTTTGAATTACCATTGCGTCATATTTCTAAGACGAAAGTGCAGTTATCCGCAATGATTTTGAATGCTAGACAGCCAAAAATACCAAGAGAGGACGAGTTTAACTTGTCCTTTCCTCCTACATTAAAAATAGATAAGTACACTGAAGTATTGAAGTTCTATCGTGAAAATAAAAGTTATGATAAGACTTTAGAAATTGATGTTGCTGGGGTTCCTCACATATTTGCTTGGGGTGGAATACATGGAGCCATTAATAACTATTATGGTGAGGGGCATTATTTACTCATTGACGTAGCTTCATATTATCCAGCGCTTATGATTGAGTATGACTATGTTAGTAGGAATGTTAAGGATCCTTCTATATTTAAAGAAATACGTGATACCAGACTTAAATATAAGGTTGAAGGAGATAAGCGAGAAGGTCCACTAAAAATAGTTATCAATGGAACGTACGGGGCAATGAAAGATAAATATAACGGTCTGTATGATCCATTAATGGCGAACAATGTCTGCATCGCTGGAATGACTCTACTGTTAGATTTGATAGAAAAATTGGAACCACATTGTAAGATTATCCAAAGTAATACGGATGGTGTCCTGGTTAAATTAGACCACGAAGATGATTTTTATTTAATTGATGATATTTGTTATGAATGGGAATCACGTACACGAATGGAATTGGAATTTGAAGAGTACGTTAAAGTAATTCAAAAAGACGTTAATAATTATATTCTAGTTGATCCCGATGGAAAGTTTGAATCGAAAGGTGCTTATGTAAAAAAACTAAATCCATTAGATAATGATTTACCAATCGTAAATAAAGCGGTAGTAGATTATTTCATAGATGGTACGGATCCGGAAGAAACAATATTTAATTGTAGTAATTTAATCGACTTCCAAAAGATAGTGAAAATAAGTAATAAGTATGAGTACGCTCAATATGGAAACAAAATTATGACTGAAACAGTATTTAGGGTGTTCGCTTCAATTGATAAAGATGATGGTGAACTATTAAAAGTACGGGATGGTCTAACTAGTAAAATAGCTTACACACCAGATAAGTGTTTCATAGATAACAATGATATTCAAAACAAAAAAGTACCATCCAAATTAGATTATTGGTGGTACTTAGACCTAGCAAATAAACGTATTAATGATTTTCTTGGTTACGAAACATGAGTACGAAAATTAGGATATGAGGAGTGATGCGTGGTGTTTATAGAATTGACTGATATAGCTAATAAGGAAGGCATTAATATTTGCCAAGTAAACATAAACAAAATTATTTCGTATGCAAGGTACGAGGAAAGTACAACGGTAATTAAGTTTGAAGGTGGAGGATACATTATAACTTCCGAATCATACGAACAAGTAAAATCACTAATTGAAAACAAAGTACAAGCTGAAAGAGGTTACCAATATGAATGACACTAGATTTAAAATACTTAACGATATAAATGTCGAAAGAAAAAGACAGGATCATCTTCATCCACAAAAATTAACCTTACAAATGCGATTTGTAACCATCATGGAGGAAGCTGGAGAAGTGGCAGAAGCATTACAGGATAATGATATGGATAACGTTTATTGCGAATTAATTGATACTGCCGCATGTTGTGTGCGAATGGCAGAGGAAGTATTAAAAAAACACATATCTAATCATGTAAATTATAATGACTTGACTAAGGAAGAAAAAGAAGAATTTCATAAAAAACTAGAAACATGGTTTGATTAAATAAATTAAACCGTCACAGCAAGAATTGAGGTGATTATATTTGTACAAGGGTTATCTAAGAGGTAACGGGAAACATGCAGCATCTTCATTTAAAAATGGTGAAAAGTTATTATCTTATCACACAGTTAGAAAACATGACTCATTTGTTGGAGTCTTAGATGATGAATATGTAATGGTTGATATAGATGATATGGATGAAGCCGATATATTGCTAGATATTATTGAGGACAAGGACATTCAATGTTCTGTCCTCGAGACAAATAACGGTATGCACTTTTATTTTAAAGGGTACGACATGCCAACCAATAAAATAAAGTGGTATTCCAATATTGGGATATATGCGGATTATAAACTTGGAATTAGAAATACAGTGGACCCGTTAAAAATAGATGGTGAAACACGTCGATGGTTGAAACGTTCGAATAAACCCGATCCATTACCAGTATGGTTATATCCATATTCTAAGAAAAACCCTGACTTAAACAAGTTATCTGAAGGTGATGGTCGTAACGATAAACTATTTACTTATATTTTAAAAATGCAATCGCAAGGTATGGCCAAGAACGATATTAAAGATACGATATCGATTATTAATAACTATATCCTGGAGGAACCTGTAAGTAAATCAGAGCTAAACGTTATTCTACGTGATGAAGCTTTCATGAAAGAATCTTTCTTCATAAAAGGTAATTTTCAACATGAAAAGTTCGGTGACTTCTTAATCAATGAACATCATATTTGTAAAATAGCGAATGTGCTACATATTTATCAAGATGGTGTTTATAGTGACGATCAAGAAGATATTGAAAGTGCCATGATAAAACATATTCCCAACTTAAAAAGAATGCAACGACAGGAAACATTATTCTATTTACAGTTAAAAGCGAAAGATAAATCGTTCGCTTCCACCAAATATGTAGTAGTAAAAAATGGGGTATTCAATTTAGATACATGGCAATTAGAAGATTTTACACCTGATATTATCACTCGAAATAAAATACCGATTGCCTATGTTCCTAATTCATATTATGAAACAACTGATAAAACTTTAAATAAAATAGCTGTTCAAGATAAAAAAGTACGGTCTATATTAGAAGAAATACTTGGTTACATTTTATTTAGACGAAATGAGTTTGCAGCAATGTTTGTATTGACCGGTGATGGTTCAAACGGTAAATCTTCTTATTTGAAAATAATTCGTAAATTAGTTGGAAATGACAATACAGCTTCACTCGATTTAAAAGAGTTAGATCACCGATTTAAAACGGCTGAATTGTTTGGAAAACTTGTTAATATTGGTGATGATATTGATAAGGCATATATAAAAAGTACATCCGTATTAAAAAAATTGGCTACCGGTGAAGCATTGAACGTAGAAAGAAAGGGAAAGGATCCCTTTGATTTTTCAAACTATGCGAAGTTAATATTCAGTGCAAACGAGATGCCTAGGATAAATGATTATAGTGATGGTCTAGGTAGACGATTACAAATAGTTCCGTTTAAAGCAAAGTTCAGTCCTAATGATCATGATTACGATCCATTCATAACAGATAAATTACTAAGTGATGAAAGTATGTATTACATTTTAAATCTTGCTTTAAATGCATTGAAAAGATTACTTAAAAATAAAAGATTTACTCAATCTAAAGCACTCGATGTTGAAATGGAAAAATATCAAGAGGAAAATAATCCTATCATTTCATTCGTTAATAATGAGGATCCTCAAATAGAAAGAGCAGTTGTCGGTAATCTGTATTTAGAGTATAAGGCTTATTGTGGTGAAAATGGATATCAAGCAGTTAGCAATATCAGTTTTAGTAAGCAGATTAGACAATTATATGGTTTTGTTTCAAGTCCTCAAAAAATAGATGGTAAGACTACAAGAATATTTATAGGAGAGGATGATGAATAGTGGCTGACTTTAAAAATAGATTAAGAGAATTAAGGAAAGAAAAAGGGCTATCAAAATGGGATGTAGCTAATTCAATTGAAAATGCTTCACCGCATACGATAAGAAAATATGAGACTGAAGGAATAAGTTCTAAAATAAAAAATATTATTAAAATTGCTAGGTTTTTTAACGTATCAACTGACTATATTTTAGGAGTAACTGATACTAAAACCATTAACTTGAAAAATGTTTCTTCCGATGAACTATTACGTGAATTAAAAAGCAGATTAAAGTAGTTAGTCATGAAAACATTAATTAAAGTGATCGTTTTTGATCAAATTTTTACCTTGATTTATCCTAATATATGGTAAAAATCAGTCTTTTAAAGGTCAAATGCGTAACCTGTAACCGAATGCGTAACCTTTATCAACATTATCACATCAATGGTCTAAGGTGTATTGGTTACAGGTTACAGATAAAAGTACTTTCTTTATAATATATAGTATTGAAAAATTAAATGAATATAAATATATAAAGAAATATAGGGTTAAATGCGTAACCGAGGACATGAAAAGAACTCTTAATCCCGTACGCACCATAGGGTTACGGATGGTTACAGATAGTTATGCATTTTACTATATTTAATAATCACCAGGAGTGATTGTCTTGAGAAAAGAAATTGAATTAATTTTTGATGAATATAGAAAACATAAATACTACACTTTATTTATGTCTGATATAAATGTGTCGATCACTTCTAAATATGATGATATAGGAGGAGGTCGATCAAATAGAACGAGTGATTTTACAGCGGACGCAGCTATTAAATTAGCAGACGAAAAACAAGAAGCTAAAGAGTTTGTTGAAAAAATTGAGACTGCTGTCAATCAATTACCGGAAATAGAAAAAGACATTATTAAATTACGATATATGTCACGTAATCATAATTACATAAGTGACTATACAATTTATGAAGTTAAGGTTCCCATGAGTAAACCCACGTATATAAAAATACGAGATAGAGCATTTGAATCACTTCATAAAATGTTAGTTTAACTTTTCGTTTACTTTTATTTTACTTTTTATTTACTATTGATTTACTTTTTTAATAGAAATTCATGTAATTATAGTAGTATCGAAAGAATTTGATAAAATCTTCCAACTATCCGATAATGTAAATAACAATATGAGGGGGTTGGTAGATGTGAAAAAGAATTTATTGTTTATTGTTACATTGATAATGTTATTCTTAGCAGCTTGTGGAAATAACGAAGTTGATGTGTCAGAAGTTGACTCAAAACCTAAAGACGAAAAACAAACAAAAGAAAATGAAGACAAAGAAGAAATACAAGAAGAGGGTAAGTTGACAGAGGTTGGGCAAGTAATAAATGATAAAGATATGGGGGCTACTGTAGAACTTTTGAAAATAATTGAAACAGACGAAACGCTTGATCTAGATCCTATAAAAATAACACTTGATGATATAAAGATTATCCATATGTCAGATATAAAGAACTCTGAATTTAAAAGATACCTTTCTCAATTTACAGATAAAGAAGAGTTTGACTATATACAAATGAATTATTCCATGGAAAATACTGTAGATGAAAATGTAGAAATGCACAGTCCAATTGACTACATAGTGTTCGACACAGGGGAACAATTAGATGTAACAATGAATGACGTAGCGTTAGATCCTGACAATGGAGGTCAATTCTTTGGAAAGGTAACAAAAGAAAGTGGTGTATTTGTACTTATTGAAAATTCTAATGTCGATGATATTAGTGAAATTAAGTTAATAACAGGGGATGTTTGGGAAGCAGACGGTCAACAAATTACAGATAAGATCGAAAAAGAATTTTCTTTTGAATAAAAGGAGCGATGTAAATTGAAAGCACAATGTAATGAGTGCTATGAAATATCAAGTATGATTCCTCAGAAGAAAAAGTTAAGAAACAAAATAGATAAGCATTATTATAAATGTGATCATTGCAGTCATATTTATGTGATAGGTTATACAGATGACTTCATACGAAGGGAGCGGAACAGACTTAACAAACTCAACAAAAAGAATATTGGTAATGGATTGTATGAAAATAAGATAAAAGAAAAGACAAAGTTAATTGAAACTAAAATGAATGAACTGAAAGAAAAGGTTGAGGCATCTGCTTAGGTGGATGTCTTTTTATTATGTCAAAAAAGGAGATGGAAGGCATGAAGGAAACAAAAGCGAAAATAA
>RWZE01000057.1_pt1 | contig 40191 bp, 55 predicted proteins | sample 2187721 | NCBI WGS metagenome assembly RWZE01 (sample SAMN10531867, study PRJNA481165) | viral metagenome | isolation source: viral particles purified by filtration and ultracentrifugation from about... | host: Nasonia giraulti 16.2 | place: USA:Tennessee | collected 2011-04-01
AAGTACATTACGGGGTCAGATAATGGCAGAGTATGGATTTCAGCTACGGGGAAGCCACGGAAATTTACAGATAGATGGCCGGTACCAAAACATGAATATCACGATAAAAGAAAATCTTATGTGCCCGGGCGGATATTCAGAAAACAATTCTTATATGCAAAAAGGAGCGATTACCTCAATCAAACAGCCATTTCCGCCGACAACCACTATTGTTGCTCTTGACTCCGATAATTGGGTCAGAGCGGAAGGCCGCAGTGTTTATCAGGCTGCAGGAGCAGGTAAAGCAAATGTGACTTTCTTTGGCTTTGGCACAAACAAACTGAATTGGTTTGGTTCCGGGTATGGCTTGAGTGTATGTAATGAAACCGGTCTGGAAGTTTATAATTCGAACTGGGCAGTGATGAAAGTTATCGGGTTCTTCAATCTCGGGTTTGTTAAATACTGGAGCTTCAAAATACCGCATGGTAAGCGGTATGCAGTTGTCGTTAATGGCGGGCGGGTGGAATATAACATGTCATCTTACGATGCCGTGGGAATGTGGCATGAATACAGACGTAACGGCGATACAATAGAAATCAGGTATAACGAGAACGCAATGTGGTGGTTCAGGGATGATGACGAATTTTCTTTTATTGCTCAGAATATTGATTTATCAGTAATCGTTGTTGATGTGACTGGGTATTAGGAGTTATTAGTTGTCTTTTATAATTTTATTGTCAGTCAGACTGGGCGGTTATTGTTACAAAGAACAAAAATATTAAGCCGGTTGATGCTGGGGTTATATCAACATTCATTCCATCGTCAAAAAAATTAATTCCACAGATGAGATTCAATTCTGAACAGCCCGTTTTTATGGCCTGGGTTATGGCATTGCCTGTATCCCGGTATCTCATTTAACTCACTTATTTAGCAAAATTATTTGTTTGAATAAAAATAAGTGACTCACCAAGGAAACCCCATGATTTACACAGACGGCACCATAGCCATTAGCGCCGGTTCACCAATTGTGACCGGCACCGGTACGCAGTGGAAAAAGAACATTCACGGTGTGGCACCGGGCCAGCTTATCAGCATCGAAAACGGCGCAGCGCCTATCAGTATGATGATCCGCGCGGTAAACAGTGATACCGAACTGGTGTTGTCATTCAACGCCCCGGTCACACTCAGCGTGTAGCGCGGCGCGATTTTTTGCACAGATAGGCGCTCAATTTTGCACTGTCGGCAGTACCGAAAAATGGGCTTTTTTGCACAGTGCAGAATTGAATGCAGATTAAATTAATCGCTCATAACTTGAACTGGGTAATGTTTGTATAAAGTAGAAAGGCTCACACCATATTTAACAGAAACGTCACGATGTGAGTGACCGGCCATAATCTCACGTTTAAATAACTCCCAGTGTTCATCAGTGAACTTAGGTTTTCTCCCACCTATACGGCCTTTAGCCCTTGCAACCGCTAATCCGGCAAGCGTTCTCTCGCTATTCAAGTCTGATTCATACTGCGCCGCAGACAGAATATTCCGGAAATTATAACGCCCGCTGGCTGTGCTAAGGTCAACCCCATCGGTAATAGATCTGATATTAACATGACGCTCAGAGAGGCTCTGGAAGGTCAGGAGCGCATGAAGAACGTTACGGCCAATGCGGTCTAATTTCCAGATAACCAATTCATCACCAGCTTCCAGCATATCAACGACCTTTTTCAATACCGGGCGATTAGCCTTACGGCCTGACGCCTTTTCTTCAAAAATATGCGTACATCCAGCAGCCTTTAGCGCCTGCAGCTGAAGTTCAGTGTCCTGATGGTTACTTGATACCCGCGCATACCCGATAATCATAAAACAGCTTTATCCTCATCTTGTTTAACCCGTTTAACCAGGTTATCAGACTTTATTTGATTATGGGGATTTACGTATTTTAAAAGGTTGGTTTACCGGAAAAGTATCTTTCGCTGTCTGGCGGAACAATCACCGGGGCGACAACAATTAGCCGTTCATGGGAAGCGCTGAAAGTCTCCGCCACGGCACCCGGAGCCGCGCATTTTATCCGCCTGGCTGACACCGGCTGCAATACAGCATCACTCGGGTTTCTGTCTGATAATTCTAATAATCTCTCGCTGAATAACGAAAAGACATCGACGATGTTTCACGTTGCTGACGGAGAGATAAGGGTAAACAGCAAGAGATGCCTGACAACCGATGATCTGTCGGCCGCGGTTCCGGTTGGTGGTTCTGTTATCTGGAACAGCTCATCACCTATCCCTGCTAATTTCTGGAAACATGACGGCCGGTCTTTTTCAGCCGCAGAATATCCGGAAGCCGCGAAAGTGTTTACCGACCTGAAAGTCCCTAAAGACGGCGGATACTTCCTCCGTATCACTGATGATGGTGCCGGAGTTGACCCCGGTCGTCAGGTTGGTACTTATCAGGAAGATGCAGCCAGAAAACTGGAGGGTAAAATCGCGTTACGCAGCGTGGGTAATTCGGGTGAAGCTCTATATTTCCCTACAGGGGCATTCAATACAGCGAAACCGGCAGGCATTAGCGCCAGGGCTATGTCCCCAATGAACGATGACATAAATACCGGCGGCATGGATTTACTCATGGATTCCTCAAGAGTGTGGCCTACAGCCAGCGAGTTCCGCCCGAAAAACGTATCTAAATATCTTATTGTAAGGATGAAATAATGTATAACACTGATTTGCCGATGGCTGAATTTGATGAAGAAGGTCTGTCCACTAAAGCAGGATGGGCGAAAGTATACCGGGCTAATGGCGTGACTGGTGAGTATATCGGTCATGCTGATATGGACAGCGTGCCATATCGTGCAGGGCTGGCAGCGGACGCCTACCTTGACGCGCCTGAAATTCCGTCAGCACCAAATCTGGCGGTGGTTCGCTCATCTGATGGTAAATCGTGGTTGCATGTGCCTGATTATCGCGGATGTGTTGTGTATGACAAAGAGACAAAGCAGCAGGCTGAAATTTCCGGTATCGGCGAACTGCCTGACAACCTGACGCTGGACGCACCTAAAACCCCGTTTGATAAATGGAACGGTAAAAAATGGGTGACAGATAAAGCAGAACAGCAGGCGAGTGAGGTTGCTGCTGCCGAAAGTCAGAAACAGTCATTACTGGCAGAAGCTGAACAGGAAATTGCCATGCTGGAGCGTAAAATACGCCTCAACATGGCGACTGACACAGACCGGGCAAAACTGACAGAATGGGAAATTTACAGCGTGAAACTCACTGATACCGACACATCAGCCGGTGCCGGTACTGAATGGCCTACACCACCGGTTTCACCGGCCAGATAATATCAGGGGCGGTGGATACGTCCACTGCCTCCAGTTCATCCAGATAATCCAGCCAGGCGTTTAACCGCGCCTTTTCATCATCTTTAATGCGGCCAAGTGCGAGTTTTGTTTGCAGCATCTGAGTTTCAGCATTGACCTCCGCAATCAATGCCAGTTTTTTCGCGTCAGCCTGCTTCATATGCTGTTCTTTTGTCAGCGGCGGATTGGCAATTTTATCCGCCTCTTTCTCACTGATGGGGTGCCAATCCTCCGGTATCTCAGATTCCCATGTATCTTTATTCATCGGCATAATATCAATGCACCGGGCTTTACCATCACTATCTTTAAAATAACGTTGCGCTATGACTTCTGTGTACATTATCGTAGCTCCGACCATGAGTTAATATTTAACTTTGATTCTGCCGCTGGCACAGTCAAATAGTATGATGATCCGGCAGGTATAGGCGCTGACACGGTTGCGTATGTATACCGGCCATTTTCCCCGAGCACCTGCACTTGAAATGTACCTACCGGCACGTCTTCAACATACATTTTCATTGATACCAACCCTGCTACGCCGTCTGATGCCAGGCAAACAGAAACGTAAATGCCTTTCCCGGTATTATTTTTATATACCGTGTCCAGCTTTCTCTGTGATGTCATGCCGTACCATCTTTGCCCTACACAAAATACCGTACTTGCTAACGGGTAATCCCCTGCTGGTTGATAATTTCCTTTTGGTTGATACTTTTCCGGTAAACCAAGGTTTCCAATGAACGCCTCTTTATCCGGGATATCTGCGCCGTTTTTATCTTTGGCAAGCTTGCTGTTAGCATCAGCAACACTGGCTTTTTTGCCCAGTTCTGTTGTCACCAGCTGCAGTGACGGAACTTTTGTTGTGTCGTTACCAAGTTGCTGAGCTATATCTGCTTTATCAATCTTTTTACTCAGCCCCAGCGTTAAATCACCGCTGGTTGCATAACCACCACTGCCGATAATCTGGCTGATAGCCTCTGCCAGCTGATTCTGTTTTTGTGGATTCGGCTGTATCCCTGCTTTAGTCAGCACGGCAATAATTTCAGCCTGAATGTCGCGGGTTGCACCCTGAACATCATTAAGCCATACAGCGGTGACAATAGTGCCGAGTTGACCGGTAGTCGGATCACCGTCATGAAAAGCATGGTCAGTTGTATCGATAGGCGGCATTAAATTCTGCATATCACGATTCCTGATAAGTAAAATAACAATAGGTGTGTGCGGGTTTTAAGTCCTGGAACAGGCTTTCAAGAACGGAATCCGCATAGACAGTCAGCCGGTCACCGGCAGCGGAAACACCGGCACGAAAACGGTATGGCTGCACTTTGGAGCCATAAACATTAACGACCCACAGCCATAAAGCATCTTTGTGCATCAGCCGGTCACCGGCACGGTTTACACCGGCCTGAAAAGGCTGTGGCTCTTCTATGGTGATTCTGTACCCCATACGCTCAGCCAGATGAATGAAGTAAGGAACGGATAGTCCGCCGGTTTCTGACAGCTTAAACAGCACCATTTCAAGGCGCTGCTGATACGTCTGACTGTAATCAGTTGTCAGTCCCAGAACCCGTTCCCAGTCAGCCAGTAACGCATCCGAAAAAAACGGGGTGACCCCGTTCCGTACCCGTTCAGCCTGTTTTTGTGCCTTTGTCAGCTGGTCAGCTTCTGCTTTCAGTTCTGCATCCAGTACGGGAGCATCCGTACCGTAACTGACCGGCGGCAATAACAGCTTCAGCAGGGATTTCATGCCATCATCCTCACGGTGACAGTACCGGGCTGCAGCCATTCCAGATGATCGGCATCAACCAGCGCGGGGACATTACCCGCAGGTTGTATAAACAAACGGTCACGGATGCCCGGAATCAGGGATACTGCGGTTTCTGCATCACTGCGGGTAAAACTTTCGCCGGGGGCAAGTCTGGACATTACCGCCTGAATTTCTGCTTTCACCTGTCTGACGGCATCATCCTGCGAAATACCTGCAATACGGATCTCAATATCAAAATCGATACGACGCTGCTCAGGAGCCAGTACCAGTGAGTTTTTGGCCGTGACCGGACGCACATCATTGATATGCGCCTGTGCGGCATCGATAATCTCCTGAGAAGGCAGACCATCAGCCGATGTGATCGCCACATCAACCGTACCCAGACCACGGCGCAGCGGATAAACAAAGGCATTGGTCACACCCGGCACCTCAAGCGCCCAGCGGCGGTAATCATATTTATTACCGCCAGCAGGGGGACGCCGGATCAAATCCAGAAGACGGGCCAGTAATGCCGCGTCAGTTTCCCTGTCTGTACCACCGTTCAGCGGCTGAATAAGTACACGGCTGTTAACCCCCATAGGAGCACTGACCAGTTCAGCCGGGGTAATGACACTGATATTTGAAACAGTGCCGGGCGTTGTGGCACTGACCGGAGCTGAAGCCTTGCCGTCCTCATCAATCACCACCTCCTGTGTGGTGATGACGCTGAGGGCTTCCCCTCTGATTTCCTGTCCGGACGGCAGAACAGCGTACGGTGTGCCGGTAAAGTCTGCGGTGCCGGATGCTGTGGTTGCCGGTTTGCGGATGAGATTGCGGGTTCTGGCGTGCAGCTCAAGAAAATCGCTGTCAGCGGTGTCCGGGAAAATCTGACGGACAATCCATGACTGATGCTGATAAATCCCTGTTGCAACGCTGGCAACGGATGAGGCGCGGATAAAAAAATCACTGTCAGACCCGGTATCTGCATCCGGAAGCTGGTTTTTGATATCCCGCAGAATCTCACTGCGGATTTGTTCAAAGCCGGGTGTGATGAACATTATGCAATCCTTACCTGGTGTTTAAAGGTACGGACATTGTTTCCGGCATCCGTGACGGTGATCCGCAACAGAGCGTGATGCCGTCCGTCACCGTGTACACTGACCTCAACGGACTCAGCGCGGCCGTCATCTGTCAGTGGTTTCAGTGCCTGCTCAGCATACTGGCGGGCAAGGCGGTAAACACGGGACACATCTTTTTCCCGCGTCAGTTCGTGCAGACGGGAGCCGAGGGTTTTATCCGCCCAGTAACTGCCGATCGGCGTCATCAGGCGCAGATAAACCGCATTAGCGAGAGAATCAGTCCGGGTGTTGGTGTAGTCACCTGTCAGGGGATTTAATAGTCTGTCCATGCTGCCAATTTAGCAGCACAGACGAAAGAGAGCAGTTGAGGGGGTTCAGCACTTCATCAGATCAGATGACGGGATTACCGGTATTGCCGCCGTTGTTGCCGTTGGTATGTTTATGGCCGATCAGTGATATCTTACCGGCTTTCACATCGCCGTCAGTAGTATAACTGCCGGATGTCTGGCTGATATTACCCTCAAAGTCCGCACCGGTGCCACCCTTAATTGACATACCGCCGTTACCGGTGATTTGTTCCATGGCCGTAAGGCGCTGACTGGTGGTGACTTCCGGGGTGTTAAAGTCCGCTTTACTTTCCGCATTTACTTCAAATTCTTTGCAGTTCACCCGGAAAATATCGCAGTCTGTCTCAATAATTTTTCCGCGCTTCAGAACGATTTTAGCCCCCTCATCGGTGTACAGTGCCACTTCGCCGGATTTCAGCCCGGCAAGGCGGTAGCTGCCGTGTTCGGTTGCCACCACAATACCGTGTGACGTTTTACCACCGACAGGGATCACAACAGCCATTGTACCCGGCGGCGGGTTGGAGGTCAGGCCGTACTGCTGGAATAACTCCTGTCCCTGCAGCGGTTCTTTTGCCAGCCCCTCCGCCTGAATGGTCTGTACTTTACCGCTGCTGTCGATGCTGTTTAAACGCGCCCTGAACGGCATTCTGATGGCGTTTAATGCGCTGTTAATGCGCTGATTAATTCTGTTCCACATACGTTATTTCTCTCAGTCTGCTGTCAGTGCAACCGGCCGGATCTGGTCTTTGCCTTTTTTCTTTTTCCCTTTTTTATTTTTGGCTTTCTGTGTGTAGACATCCGGTATCCAGACTCCATCCTCCTTAAACCGCAGCTGTGTCACCGGCCCGCCCGGACGGCCGCCGGTAAACGTGCGGCCCATCAGAAAGAAAATCCCGTCAATACCGTGCAGCTCACTTTTAATTCTGACCCGCTGCCCCGGCTCCCAGAGTTCGCCTTTGTCCGTACGGTGACCGAAGACCTCAGCGGTGATATCCAGCCCTGACAGACGGGCATCAGCCATTGCTTTTTTTGCACGGTACTGAAGCTGAGCCGGATTATCCACATCACCGGCGGTGATAATCTGCGGCCTGTAATACGGAACAGACGGATCACCGATTTTTACCCGCATATTATGGGTGCCTGACTGGCCGTCATCCGCCCCGGTATCCTCATCACTTTCGGTGCTGATACGGAATGTCTGTGCGCTGCGGGAAACATCCACCGGCTTTGTCTGCAGTTTTTTATTTTTGGTTGTCGAGGCGTGACTTTGTGCCAGCAGAGTCAGTTCGGAAAAACAGCCCTGAATATTACGGGTTTCAGACAGCGAAATAAGATTATTACCGTCACCGCTGCGGGTCAGTATCAGGTCAGCCACCGGGGGCTTATCGTAATCAGGTCCGCCGATAATCAGCGTGCCGTCCGGCGCGAACCACGGCCACAGGCCACGGCTTCCGGCTGCTTTCATCACGGTATCCCAGGCGCGTTCACCGGGTTCGGTCTGAATACGGTCACTGCGGATCATGTTATCAGCCTGAATCCGGACACGGGTAATGCCGAGCGGACGGACAACGCTGCTGATAACCTCACTCAGGTTCAGCTGACGGGCACTGAATACGGGAGCAGCACAGTCGATTAATATACCTCCCTCATCACGGCCGCTGAGGCTGAGGGTAATACCCTTGCGCGACACATCCCGGGTGACAGTATCGATGCGGCCGGACAGCACCACATCATCACCCATTTTGACTTTCACCGGCGCACCACGAACCGCATCAACATTAAATACGCCGTCAGTAATACCGAGGGATAACTGCCAGGCATCGGCGGCTTTCAGGAAATCACTGTCTATGCGGTAGGTTTTCCAGTCAGAATAAGCATGACCGCCTACCAACAGGGTGATTTTTTCTAACCGGTCATCATTTGGCATAGGCATTGATAACATCTCCCGCGCTCAGGTTATTCGGATCACGTATCTGCGGATTCAGCCGGTACAGTTCGGCTGCACGGGAATAATCCCCGTACCAGAAATGTGCCAGTAAGTGCAGATTGGCGGCTGCGGCCACTGTCCTGCGGGTCAGCGGCGGGCGGCGGGTAATCACCAGCAACCCCAAATCCTGCACATCAAGAGCGATGCTTTTCAGTTGTGACACCACGTTATGCCACAACAGCCCCACAGGATGACTGTCCGTACTCAGCTGCTGTGTCCGGTCACCATAATGGTCACGGACTTCATCAATGGCTTTCTGTGTGTATTCCCGCACGGTAGTGACCAGCATTTCGATATCATCCGGCGACAGATTATCAGGCTGGACATCATCGCTCAGTACCTGTGTCACCACGGCAGCCAGCGTACCGGATGCAATAATATAACCGGCGGTGGTCAGATCACGGACATCATCAGGCTGTGCATTACCCGGCATCGGCACCGGCCCCTCACTTTCCCCCTGAACCAGTTGCACCGGCAGCGAGACCAGTTCATCAGCAACCGCCACGCAGTCACTCCACGCAGACAACAGTGTGGTGGCGCTGACACCGTTCTGAGCAACTGACGGTGCATACGCACTATCGGGAAGGTAACCGTTAGTCTGGACGCGGGGAACCGCAGAGGAGAGCGGTGACGAACCTGAGCGGCCGGATGAGGTATTCACCACATCACCGTATTTAAGGTCGAGTAAATCACCGATGCCGCCGGTGCGGATGTCCGTCACGGCCACCATGTCACTGATAAAGGCACGGGGATAAGTCAGATAACTGATACCCTGACTGACGGCAGAACTGATATCACCGCGCATGATGGTAATGGTATTGGTCATGCCGGATAAAGCCGCTTTGCCTTTTTCAAGGTAACGCAGACCTTCGTTAACCGGAGCCATGACCTGTTCAAACAGATCAGCGGCCCGCTCAGTGAGTTCACTGATTTTGTCAAAAATACTGTCACCGAGCTGTTCCGGATGGGACTGCGCGATAACCGTGCCGGTGGTGCCCTCAAGGAAAACCAGCTCAACCGTGCAGGTGTCGACACCTTCCGCTTCGTGCTTTACCTGATATTCAATGCACTTCGCTTTTTCAACAGAACCCCAGACAGGATGAACAAGCTCCCCGTAGCCGGGTTCCTCCAGTGCCGCAACAAAATTATCCAGATGAGTCCGGTAATCATCTCCCCAGAAAAGCGCATTAAAACGGAAATTACGCGGCTTGCGGCCCAGATCAATAACGTCACCGCCGTCAGTGAACGGGTATTCATGCACGGAGGTATCGCGGGAAACACTGTCCTGAGCATTAACCACATCAAAACGCACACCACGGTAAGAGGCATCCTGTAAATCATTGCGCCATGCGGTATTCATAATCCGCCTCCGGTGGTTCGTCCGGCATCATTACCGTTAATATGGTTCACGGTTTCTGCGATCACATGGCCGTCCAGCTCCACGACAGAGCGAAGCTCAATCGGTAACGGGGCTTTCTGCTGGTTTTTTATCAGCTCACTGAGGGCATTTACTGCGACAGAAGCACTGGTTTTCGCGATGTCTTCAGGAGCCAGCGGAGCGCCGTATGCCGGAACAGACATCAGCTCATCCCGTTTTTTCCTGATGTCGGCATCATCACGCCCGAGGTTCTTCCACCAGATATGTGCATCTGTTGGTATCCACCCGTTTTTTTCTTTGGGATCAATACCGGCATCGATATATTTTTTGTCTGTCTTATCGATGATTTTATTTCGTGTTTCTTCCAGTTTCTTCTCATCAACCGAGTCATTAAAGAAGCTGATTGTTTCGGCATAAAGGCCGAATTTACGGAACAGCATCCCGAATAATGAGTTATCCCCACGGTCAGGCATACCATCCCAGTTCGTGATTTTAACCGGTACTGCATCACTGCCGGTGATAGTATCGATTATGCCCCCATTCCCGCCGGATACACCGCCACGCCCGGGAAGCCCGCCTTTACCACTGAACAAAAATTTAAGCGCGGCAAAGGCAACGGCGGCCTGCGTCATAGACTCGATGCCGGTTTTTGCCCCCATCAGGGCCGCAGTGAATGTCGGAAATTCGGTGCTGAACTTTGTGAACTGGTCAGAGAGAGAGCCTACGGTATTGGATAATGTTTCCATTGAGCCCATCGAGGAAAAATCGGCCTGATTCTTAGCCTGCTGCAGTTTGAATTCATTTTCATTGCTGACGACTGCAAATGAAACATAACCTTCACCCTGTCCTTTTGGTAAGGTCAGTTGCTTTTTACTTTCATTTTCAACTTCCTGAATGTACCCGCGATATTCACGTGCGGCCAGCAGCGCCATCAGTGCCTGCTGGTCACTGATTAACTGACCGATTTCAGATGATTCAAGAATACGGCGCTGAGATTCCAGCAGACGCTGATATTCAGGGCTGTTTTTATCCGTGTTCTTCAATTTATCATCCAGCTTACGGAATTCAGGATTTTGAGCTGCAATAACATCCGTCAGTTTGACAAGTGCAGTTACCGGGTCAATACCTTTTTCCTGTGCCTGAGTCAGTGTACCGGCCATATCTATGCCGTATTTACCGACTTTTATTTTTGAGGCCTGCATTGCCAGATCTCTGCTGGGAATTTTATTCAGCAGGTTTACAAAGTTATTACCGGCAATATCCGCATTGGGGGCGTTTTTCATCATACCCTGACCATAGGCCAGAAGTTTTGCAATGTCTTCAGGGCCGTTATAACCAATGGCCTGCGCTTTGGATAAAATAGCAGGCATCCATCGGGCCATGTCCGCAAATTCAAACGAGCCTTCCTGTCCGGAGCGGATGGCGACATCCATGACTCTCATCATCTCATCGGCAGAAGTGATACCGTACATTTTAAGGGACTCAGCCACCTTAGCCAGTTCCTCACCACCGACACCGGTTGCCGTCATATACTGCTGCAGAAGCGGCATCAAGGTTTTGGTTTCCTCAATATCAAACACACCTTTAGCCAAAATTCCGCCCAGAAGATCTGCGGCCTGTTCTTTTGTGCCGCCACCGGCGGCAACAGACTTCTGAATAATCTGATCCAACTCAGCTTTACCGGCAATACGTCCCTGCTCATCACGATCATTGAACGCGGTATTGCTCATATCAGCCAGACGACGGCTGTAACTCATCTGATTTTTTACCGGCTCTGCAAATGCCTGAGCACCGGCATACAGGCCACCGGCAGCTGTCACGAACCCGTTCGCAATATTGCCCATTTTCATATTGCTCATCTGTTTCATTTCGCCGCGCAGCTGCCCGACACGCTGGCGCATACGGTCAAAGGCGCGGGCCTGTTCATCGGCAGACATCATGCCGCTGCGGGCAAGGCGGTTATAAGCAGCAATCGTCTGGCTGATTTCGCGCTGAATGGCACGCTCTGAACGAATACCGAGGGTCTCATATGCCCTGGACTGGCGCTTCATGTCCTCCGTTCTGGCGCGCCCCTGACTGATGGCATCCTGCGCCGTGGTCTTCTGACGGCGGTTCAGTTTTTCCTGTGCCTGTTCGGCTTTCTGCGTTTCTTTTACGGTCTCACGCAGGGAACGGGTGATGGATTTGGATGCTTCATCCCGCGCAGACAGCAGCAGTGACAGCTTAAATTCACGGGCCATAGATTATCCTCGTTTTGCGTTGTTCTGACGGCGGGAACGGACGCGGGTGTGTTTCGTGTCCGTTTTATTTTTCGGCTTCGCGCCGTGAAGGTGGTTCAGGGCGTCAATCCAGCCGTCCAGTTCCGGACGGCTCATTGACAGCAGGGTATCTTCGGTCAGTCCGAATTTTCCCAGGGCAAGGGCTATTTGCCGGAAGGTTCTGCGGCGTTCTTCAGCTCTTTCCGCTTTTTTTTAGCGGCGGTCTGTGCGGCATCCAGAATGCTGTAATCTTCCTCCAGCAGTTCATCGAGCAGCAAATCAGTGGTGATATCATCCGCCGGGATATCACCGAGCTTCGTGATAGTGCGCTTCAGCAGTGCCATGCGGTAGTAAATATCAGACTTGCCACCGGTGGCCGAACCGGTGACTTCTTCCGTCTCATCCAGCGCATCATAAATATCACGCATCACCGGGATGCGGACGGCATAATCAAAGTGCAGCACGCCGTTAAAATTCACACCGTACAACAGCATATCCGGAACAGCAGCGGCCGGAGCCGCCGCGCTGGTGTTTTTTTCTTCCATTACTCAACCACCTTACGTAATGCGTTCAGTTTCAGGTCACGTTTGGCTTCGTTATCAGTGGAATATTTCTCACCGACTTCCGTCACAAAACAGTCCAGGTATGAGATACGTTTGCCACCGGAGCCACTCAGCGGGTACTGGGTAAGTTTGGAGCCTTCAATTGCGCCCCAGTCCATATCCCCGTTAAGCGGGATCACCACTGAAATTGACAGTTCATACGTGGCGATACCGCGCATAAAGCCTTTGGCACGGCCGGTTTTGTTCATGGTCTTCACCAGCTTGCGGCCGGTGACTTCCTGAACGTCCATGTCCGTGACTTCAACCTCACGGCCGTCGATTTCAAGGACAATCGCGCCTGCATATTCTTCTAACATGTGTCACCTCATCAGACGTACAGATCAATACGACCCGCGAAAATATGTAAACCGTTCACCACATCCGCCGGAATCTGTGCATCGAGGCGGTTAGTATCTTTTCCGTTGCGCTCAACAAGCAGCAATTCTTTGTTGGCCTCAACGTTCTCAAGGATTTCTTCCTCCTCAAGTTTAATCAGCACATCCAGCAGCTCAGAACGGACTTTCTGACGGGTACGCTCATTGAGTTTGTCACGCGGAAAACGCTGCGAGATACGCTCACGGCACGCCACACGGGTATAATCCAGCGTGCGTATAGTGGTTAAATCCAGCAGCGCCGTATCGTTCACGCCCTCCGGATTCTTCGTGTAGGTGGTGATGGCACGGACAATCTGCACCTTATTGCCGGGACCCACTTCAAGCGGGGTCAGTCCGTTATGCAGCGCATTTTCCTGCTCATTACGGCCCGCCCAGGCTTTTACCGGGGCAATATCCAACCCTTTAATTTCAAGGTTATTCAGCGGTCTGGCCGGGTCTTCCTCAGAGGCAATCACCGCACCGTAACCGGCGGCCAGCTGACACGGCAGTTTTGCTGACCCCGGATACCAGGCAATCGTGGTGCGGCCGTCATTGATATCCGCAGCCAGTGTGGTGCCGGTACTGAGCGTACCTGTCCATCCGGCAGCCGCGACAGCGCCGCGCTGCTCCAGCGGCCCCCCGGTTTTTTCCAGGTGGGTGCGCAGCTTCAGCAGCGTATCTTTGTCAGAGAACGGCGGCACAATGATGTTATGACCGGCGGCAAAAACCGCATCCAGCGCAGGCTGAATATCCGCGTTATTTTCACCGCCCTGCATGGCCGTCAGGGTCTGCGTGATACCTTTGGCTGTACAGGAGGCTGACAGCAGGATGTCATTACCGAACTCACCGGTCTGGCGGGCGGTCAGTGTGATGAATTTGTTGTCATTCTCACCGGTAGTCAGTGCCGCCTTAACCGGCAGGGCCGTCTGTGCATTCACTGTATCTGTAATGGCCTGACAGATATCATCCGCGCTGTCACCGGCGGTGACGGCCACATCCAGACGTTCACCGCATACCGTCAGGTAAAAGGTGCCGCTGTTGGTGGCAGGCCCTGTCACAGTCAGTGTACCGGCAGCCGCTTTACCGGCCGGATTTTCCTCAGCACCGATAACCTGCAGCTGCAGATAACTGTTGGCGGTAATCGCCGCTTTTGCCATGATATGAGCCAGTGACCCGGTCCCGAATGCCACCGCTGCTTCGGTATCATCAAACACGTTCACCGGTGTCAGCGGCTCTGCCAGCCCCTCTTTCATCATCGGGGCCACAATCAGCATCACCTGCGGATTGCCCGGCAGCGCACGGGTTGCCATGCGTAGGTTAAACTCCAGGTATTTACCCGGCTTACGCAGGCTGTCCGGGATATTGTCAAATGTGATCATGTTTTTTCCCTTTCACAGGGCGCGGACGCGCGGTTTTAATCAGATCACCGCACGCTATCATGCGGCGGTAATACGCGGTGTCAGGAACTTCTGCAGGGGTTTCCGTGATGTAACGGCGGAACTGGTGTTCATACGACACACGGATACCCTGACGTGCTCTGACAAAGAGGGTTGTCATGGTTTTTTCCTTGTCAGTACCAGGTCAGCCGGGTCATCAATCGTGCCGATACCCGGCGGGTCATAGCGCAGGCCGACACTGAGAAAATCAGGATCAGGCTCTTTCACTTTTCCCCGGTACTCGTTAAAAATATAATCAGGTGAATCCGTGTCCCGGGTCACTTCCGGCCACAGACCGTTACCCAGAACAGATTCAATCCACTTTGTTTCAAACTCACAGGCAAACACCGACAGTGCTTTGCTCTGCACCTGAGTGTTGTAGAGGGTACGCACCCGCAGCGGCATAAACGGCGTAATTTCCAGACCCAAATCCTGCCCGGTGGTCAGTCTGCGTACTGCATGAATAAGCCGGTACGTCCCGATTTCATTGCGGTTAACACCACCGAACCGGGCGGACTCATCATCACGGGTGTTGTAATCGCCCACAATGACCACAAAGGTGCCGGTGCATTTTACCTTCTGCCGGTTGGTGGCAATGTATTCGCTGTTTGTCAGACCGCCGAACGTGACCCACGCCGCCGGAAAAGCCCGGACGATACGACCTAAGTCATCATCCATCTCACCGCTGTAGCTGGCTACCTCACGCACCATCTCACCCATCCCCTGACGCAGACGGTCACACAGATGCTGCTCAATACGGGTGATCAAAATGCACCTCCGCCGGTTGAGTTACGCCCGAACTGGCGGTTGCTGCTGCCGAACTTCATCTGCGGCGAGGACTGAATAATGTCCCCGCTGTCAGTGCGGCCCAGTCCGATACGGCCTTCCGCCACCTTTTCAAAAAACCGGATGGCATCCTCATAACGCAGCCGGATTTCTTCTTTCAGAATGCGGTGGGACGTTGCCAGATGGTAACGGGCGATATCACAGCAGCGGCCGGTCAGAATGCGGGCGGTATCCGTAAACGGTGTCCGGTAACGCGCGACGAGATAGCCGTCAATTTCAGCCGAGGCACGCACCAGTGCGGCATCCATCACCTCATCACTGATATCACCAAGGTGCTCAGTGTCAGTCAGGGAGATACACTCGCGTTCACCGAACGTTAAAATCATGTCTTTCTTCGTCGCGTACATGGTTCACCTGTTATTTAGCGGATGACTTTTTGCCGCTGTTACTGCCACCGGCAGCAGGCGGTGTATCATCCTGTTTAACCTGAGCGGGCGGTGTGTCTTTCTGCTCACGCAGTGCCGCCAGCTCAGCCTGAAGGGCAGTATTCTCATCGGTCAGGCGTTCAGTCTGCCCGGTGAGGTCACCGACGATGCTGTTAAGATTACGGTTATCATCTTTCAACAGTTCAGCGGCCGTATTCAGGGAACGGACTTCCGCTTTCAGGGCGGCAATCTGTTCCTCTGCTGCCGTGTCCGCACCGGTTACCGGCTCAGCGCCGAAAGAGACAACCAGCATTGGTTCAGCACGCAGTTCGGCTAACTGTGCTTTGGTGAAATGGTCATCCGGGTACGTGGTGGCCGTGTCCGGATGAGCGATACCGCAGCGGCGGAACCCGTTAACTTTGGCGGTAATAGTGACCGGCATTATTCTTCCTCCCCGGTTGAGCCGTAAGCCAGCTGCCAGAATCCGTAACCACCCGCAGCACGCGCTTCCGCACCAAATTTGAATTTTTTGCGCATAAACACATCGTCATTTTCCAGGCTGGTCTGCTCAACCAGTACCGGCGCTTTACGCTCCTGGTAAATAAACGGCAGTACCGGCTGGGTGGTATCGAGCAGGAACCACTGTGTATCCGATTTAATCCGCGCGGAGACCACGACTTCCGCCGCCCCTTTATAAATATTCACTTTGCCGTCTTCCAGGCGATCAACCGTCATCAGTGCTCTGGCGGTATCACCCAATGCAACCGGAACCAGCAGAATATTAGGGGTAACATCCAGCGGACGGCCGTCCTCATCTTTCATTTTACCCATTGCGGTACGGGCCGCCCCGAATGAGGCTTCCGCTTTGGCGAGTGACTCGATGGACAGCTTCTTTGTGCCTTTGTTTGAAACCGACAGGTTCCCGACCGGATGGTCGGTGTCAAAGAAATACTGGCCGTCATAGCAGGGGCGTTCAAAACCGAGATTCACCAGGTCATACACGATTTCATCGGGCAGCATCCCGGCAGAACGTCCCGCCGCTTTTGCCTGAATGGCGTACTGACCGGTCTGATCATCTTCGATATCGTTGCGGTCAACCTCAACGGTCGCTTCCCAGTCATCGTTCACGATGGTGTATTTATGCGCGGCCAGCGATTTGACCGCTTTCTCACCGACCCATTTTTTCATGGCCGGGAAAGCGTTCAGCCAGTTGTACTGTTCCGCCTTGCCGGTTGACGGCACTTTCATGGCGATTTTTTCCCACGTTGCCGGAGCCTGTGTCAGCGCATTGTTAAACGTCTGTTTAATGCCGATAAACAGCGGGGCGAGGTTTGCTTTATTTACAATCATGTTATTTTCCTGTTAAGCGGTCAGTACCCAGACACCATCAGTGGTGACTTCCAGAACGCGGCCTGCCGGTGTGGTGCTGTCTTCCGCCGCCGCACAGACGGTGGTGCTGTCTTTCAGGTCGCACAGTTTCCCGGTATGGGTCTGCTTGACCGGTTTGGCCGGGTCATTGCCGAGATGAAAAGCCAGACCACGGCGGACCATAACAAGGACGGCACCCTGTTCCCCGTCGCGGTTATCCGCAAAATCATCAGCCACACCCAGCACTGTCAGGCCGGGCACACCGGGCACGGCAAAACCGGATGCATCAGCGCAGACAACATGTCCGCCGTAAATACGGGCACCGGCCGCAACCGGTACGGGAAAAAGTTCACCGGGACGGTGAGCGGTATTGCGATCCATTACTGACCTCCGAGTTGTTTGGCCATTTCTTCAGGGGAAATACCGAACTGACTGCAGACAGCCAGGGCGGCATCATTTAACTCACCACCCGGAGACTGCAGGTCGCCCTGCGTTTTTGCCGCACCGGACGGCGCTTTACCGCCGGTCTGGGTGGATGACAGCGCGGCAACCGGAACAGCAGCCTCAAGATGCTGAGACAACGCGGCAAAATTGCTGCGGCCCAGCTCTTTCGCCCAGGTTTCCATTGCCGGCATCAGACGGCCGTCAGACAGCGCAGCCTGAACCAGTGCATCAACCTGATGCTCCTGACTGTGCTGTCGCTCTGCATTCAGTTTTGCCTGCAGTTCCAGATACCCTTCAACCGGGACATACTTTGCCGGGTCAAAGGCTTTTGAGGACAGGTCAGCAATCTGCTGCGTCTGGTTTTTCAGCAGGTCAGTCAGACTCTGCCCGGCGGCAACCGTCGTTCCCTTACCGCCGGAAATAATGTCAATCGCTTTCTGCAGTTCCGCTTTGATATCCTCAGCGGTTGCGGTGGCGGGCAGGTTGAGCATCCAGCGTAAATTGCTGATCAGCTCACTGATGAGTTCATCCACGGTGTGTTCCTCCGGTGTGGTGGTGAGCGCGGCAAAATGACGGGAGGCTGCAATCAGCACCTCGTTCATTCCGTCCAGCGCGGGGGTGTTGGTCAGTGCCGCGTGAAGCAGCTGCGTCACCTGACCCTGGTCGTCATACAAAAATACGGGGGAGATAAAACGGTATTCACGGGCCGTGATGGCCGCTGCGGCTTTCTCTGTCCATTCCACGCCGGTGGCGTACAGTCCGTCACCTTCACGCCACTCAAGCTGCTTAAACCAGCCCGCCGCCGGGGCGGGCTGTCCGTTCTTCGCGGAGCGCAGGGTCTGGTGTTCATAATCAATCACCAGCGGGGTACGTTGTCCGGTAATCTGTGCAGACAGCGCCACAGCAATGACGGCATTCATCACCCAGTGCGCCACATCAGAAGGACGGCCGTCTTCCGCACGGAATGTTCCGGCCGGAAAAAGCTGGATTTCGTTGGTGTTGTCCCCGCTGAGTGCGGTGGTTAAAGCGGCGATACGTGTTTTCATATGCACAGCGTAATGCGGACGCCGGTGCGGGAGCAGATGAGAGGGTTCAGCACGTAAACAGGAAGAAAAAAAGAAAAGGACGGCGGGTAAGAATCAGGGGTCAACAGTAACGCATTTAAACCCCGTTTAAAAACGTTTTAATCACACCCTGCCGTGACATTGCATTGTGAATAATTAAAAACGCACAGAGGCGCGTACAGGCGCTTTTATTACTCACCGGTTAACCTGGTCAGATAATCCTCAATGGTGAGCACCATCCGGTACTGCTCCCAGTCATCCAGCTGCAGAAAAGGACGGGCAGGCATTTTAATTTTATAGGCCGGCAATGTATGCCACTCACTGTAGTTACTGCGCGACTTGCGCACAAACCGGTTACCGACAGTACCGTCTTTTCCCATCCGGTAGTAAGCCCGCTGGCTGCGGGCGGGTATATCGATTTCACCGCCTTCCTGATGGATACGGGCATACTTCACGTTTGTTCCCACAACGGCACTGTCATTGTCACTGTAAGAACCGATGCTGCCCGCCAGCCTGCCGGAAAGCTGCAGGATACGGCCGCCGCGACGGCGGCGGGCGGTTGACGGACTCCAGCCCATCCATTTCGGGCGGCCTTCCTGTGCAAAGTTTTCCTCCACCGCATCCGCCATCATTCCGGCGAGGCGGCGCATCAGAGGCTCCCGGTTTTCCAGACCTCTGACCAGCTTATCCAGTGCGGCCTCAAAGCCATCCGTATTGATTTTTATGCTGTACATCAGAACACCGCCTGTGCTTTCACATCCGACAGCCGGTTATCACGGACAGTCACCACCCACCACTGCCCGCGGTAAAGCGAGGCATAGTATTCCGTGCCGTCATCATCACGGCGGGTCTTCTGCGGCTGTTCGATAATATTCTGCACGAACAGGTAATCTTCCTGCGTGATATCCTGCTCAGCCAGTTGCTTCAGGGTTGGTGCATCGGCATACACCGGCTGTGTGTGCTGCGTATCGGTATCCGGACGGGCGGCTACCGGGTAGCGCTGCTGCGGAGACGGCTGCTGCGCTGCAACAGCCCGCTGATACCCCTGTGCAAAGTCCGGCCCGGTCAGGGTGCCGGTGACATACTGACTGGCTGCCGCCGGATGATACCGCTCCAGGTCAGGCTGATAACTGACTTCCCCGGGATTAAACCCGAACCCGGGATCAGGCACATAAATCTGACCGTCTTTCGGGTTCCGGAATCCGGTCACCGTGCGGGTTTTCCCGGGCACACCATATTCCTGCTCCACCTCAACACGGATACCCTCTGTTGACTGTACCATCAGCCCCAGCCGCTCCACATCAGATACACTGCGGGCACGGACACGGCAGCGGCAGCGGTAACCGTCCGGCGGGTAAATGGTCTGCCATATCGGATCATCAAAACGGGCAATGAATCCGTTCAGGGCCGCATGTGACGGGCGGATATGGTTGTCCATGATGCCGACCCGCTCCCAGTAAGGGCGGTCATCCGTGTTCTCCATCTGCTGCTTGTAGCGTCCGGCCATGTAGGAGGACTGCATATTGGTCTGAAAGACAGTCTCCAGACGGCGGGGCGTGAGCCGCTTACCGTGCAGTTCGCCGGTCTCCGGGTCAGCAACCAGACCTTTACCGAGCCAGCCTTTCTGCTCCAGAACCGGAAGTAACCGGCGCTCAAAATCCCGGTATGTCTCCCCGTTTTTCAGGGCTTCTGTCAGTGCCTGCCGGATATCCTGCAGCACGTCCAGCTTCAGCACGCCGGCTACGGTAAACGCCTTTGCATGCGCCTGCGCCTCAACATCGTGGTAATTAAACCCGATGGCGTAGCCTTTGCTCTCAAAGTAGGCTATCGCCTCCGCCGGGGGCAGACCGATGGCATAGCGCAGATCAACCGTCTCACGACCCGGCATGAATACGCCCCCAGACTTCGGATACAAAAATTGCCCGCTCCAGCAGCTCCCTGAGCGCATTATCATCCAGCAGAGGATAACCGGCCGCGACCAGATTCATCGCCTCATCGGCACTGTGTCCGGCCCGCAGTGCCGTCACCATCGGCGCCAGTAACTGATTCATGGCCTCACTGACCGGATCAGACAGCGGTGGTGCGTTATCCAGCTTTATCTGCGCCGGGTCAGTATCCGCTGATTCCGTGGTCTTCGACAGTACCGCCAGTCCGTGACGTGACAGTCCGTTACTCAGCGGGGTCAGCAGCGGCATCTGAGGACGGGGTGATAATACCGGTTCATCATCTTTTGCCTGCGGGATACCGGCTTTTTTATTGACCCATGACACCGGAATACCGGTCATTCCGGCCTCATTCACCAGCGTTGATACGGCCTGTGCGAACGGTGCCAGCTCCACGGTCTCACTGGTATCAAACACAAACTGCGGTAACCGGCGCGGGTTGACATCCGCATGACCGTTCAGTGCCAGCACCATCTGAATGAGACTGCGGAACATGTTCTCAATCTGACGGGCATCCGCTGTCATCAGGTCGTGACGGACTTCGTTATGCACATTACCCAGTGCATTGGTGGAGGATTTACCGTCTGCCTGCGTGGTCAGGGTGCCGCCCAGGATAATTTTTGACTGGGTACGCTCCGCCCAGTTAATCATCGCCATAAACGGATCCGGGCCGCCACCGGCAGCAGATTCAAATTTGATGTCATTCCCCTGCGGGATAGCGGCCACCGCATCATGACCCAGATTCACCAGCTGATACAGCAGCTTGTCGATATCCGCATCTGATGTACCCTGTGCATAGGTGGCGATACGGGCCGGAAGGCCGTAAATCTCCAGAAATTCCGCAAGGTCACGCAGGGAGAAGTTTTTAAACAGATACGGCCACACCAGCACACGGAACAGGCCGCTGGTCGCAATAAAGCCGCTGCGCGCGTTATGCTTATGCACCAGCCAGCCGAACGGCCACAACGGGGAACCCTCAAACTGATCATCATTGAGGCGGATCTCGTCCCGTTTTTCCGGCAGTGTACGGAACCAGTAATGCGGACGCAGGTTAAGTGCCTTCGGCAGCCAGACCTTTTCAATCAGTTCCCACTCAATTTCCTGACAGGAAAACCCGTGACCGACCGCTTCCATCCCATTGAGGATGATATCCTCAATGCCCGGCATGGCATCAAACCACTCCTGGACTTTTGCTGTCATATCCCGTTCCTGTGCAGTGGCATTCTTCGGCGGTTCAACTGACCAGTCCAGCGTGAGAAGCACATTCTTGCGCTTTTCCATTTCGGCAAAAATATGACCGTCACGCTCAACCATGTCTGAGAACAGGCACGCCTGCGCACTCAGGTCGCCCCGTTCAGCGGCCTGCAGAATACGCGGCAGCTTGCGGATGGTCAGCCCGCGTGACGGATGCTCCGGATAGATGCGCTGCATCTGCGCTATTTTGCCTGTCTGCGGGGCTTTTAATACTTCCCGTTCAATCGGGTTTCCGTGGATATCAACTATTTTCGGCATTTCTTAATCCTTACCAGGCACCTGCACCAAAGCGTTTTCCGCCGTCACGCACAGAACGGCTGCGGATGTCGGTGCTGCCCGCGCGTGAGGCGGCAAGTGACCACAACATGTGTAAACAGTCCGGGCCGTCATCATGATCGGCTTTCGGGAAATGACGCAGCTGGTCAATCAGGGTGTGCTGTGTCGGGTGAAGACGGATCAGCCCGTTGACCATGTGCGGCTGCAGGGATTCAATCCGCAGCGCTTTATCGGTGTGCGGGATAACCGGAATGGCCGGAACCGGAATACCCTGCTGAGCGGAGCGTTTCACCAGCTCCGTGCGCAGGAACTCCTGAAACTGGACGGACTCAAACGCCCAGATGAGACACCCGTATTCACGCTGATAGCGGATCACATCCTCAATAATTTTGTCTGGCAGACGGCGGCGGATATCCGCCTCAACCACATCCAGAATACCGGTCATCCGGTTAAAGCCGCCGACCAGAAGCGCGGACGGGTCACGGCCTTTGCTGAGTCTGCCGAGGCTGGGGTCACAGGCTCCGTAGTAAATCCAGTCAGCCAGATGGTTAGACCAAAAGATAATACTGTTGGCGAAAATCGCATCCTCACCGCTGACCGGGTCGTTCTGATACTCGGAATCAAAGGTGTCGTGACCGTCACGGGCGCGGATTTTCATCAGAGCAAGCAGCGGGCGGGCAGCCCATGACACAATGGCCCCTTCAGTCATGGCCGCTTCATTTTCCGTATAGAAACGCTCAGCCTCATCCGGCAGTCTGTTATGGATAAGGGTTTCCCACTCATCCCACAGTTTCATATTGACCGGCCACTGCAGAATGGCTTTAAAGCGGACAGTGCGCCACATCGCGTTATTCAGGGTGCGGGAAAGTACCGAGTCGTAATGCAGGATAGTCCCGATGTAGACAATATCGGTTTTACCCCCGGCCTCACCGAGCGGCATCACGGTCTTTTTAAGCCAGGTGTGCAGCTTGTCCCGCTGTTCCGGATTACGCACCATCTCATCGTTCTCGATATCATCGAGCACCACCAGATCAGGACGGTACGGGCCGTGACGCAGACCACGCAGTTTTTTACCGCTGCCCGCCACCGTCACTTTGATATTATTATGGGTGACGATGGTGCCCATCTGCCAGGTGCGGCCCTGACCGCAGATATCCGGATAATCGTTCTTCAGACGCGGGTTATATTCCAGTTCGGCTTTGATGGCTTCCAGCATCGGATAGGCCTGGTCGATACTGTCCATAATGATGACCGGGTACTTTTTAATCCCCCGGATAATGCACCACAGCACAAAGAGCTGACTGACCAGCGTGGATTTTGCCTCACCACGCGGCGCGGCTATCGCATCACTTTCAGCGGCCGGACTGGCGACAATTTTCGGCAGACGGGAAAACAGGTAATCATGCAGCTGGCTGCGGGAATGATGGCGGACATAATGCGGGAAGTAGGTTTCCACAAAAAAGCTGTAGCCGTCATCCGCATCACTCACCTGCAGACGGCGGGCATCTGCCGCTTCCGGGTCTGCATCAAAGCCGAGACACTCAGCCTCAATGGTCTGGCGCAGCTCAGCGATGTATTCCTGTAATGAGGCTTTGAACTCTTTACGTGAAAACTTTTTAGTCATCAGCAAACCTTTTACCGGACATGGCCTCGCTATTTAACGTGGATTTATATTTTTTGTTAAATGAAGATATTAAATCTTCTTCGCTCATTTCTTTCTGGAAAATGAACTGACAGTCGCAGCAACTGATTTCTGATATACCAAGATCACAATTACTGTTTATCGACAGACCATCTTCTGAACCGCAGTCAGGACAAATTCCTAACTCATTTTTATATTCCGGATATGAATCAATATCACGATAAGAAAGGCATTCAGGATGATGAGAGCGGGGAACAGACGGCGTTATTGTTCCGCAACTGACACAAAAGCTATTACCTTCTTCACAGATGCCAAGCCATTTTAATTTTATGTCTAATTGCTTAAATCTTTCCGGATGCACAGGGACAGAACCGAACATCTCAATGAGACTGAATCTCTCGCCATTACCCATAGTCTTTCTCCAGTACATCTGCAAAGGCTTCCAGAATCTCAACAAACACCACGTTATGCTGAGGGTATTTATCACTGATGAACTGACCCAGCCGCTGGATCACATCGATGGCCGTGGCGAGTTTATCGGTTTCCGGTAATATCTTTTTGCTGGCTGATACCGCTTTGTTAAAGGCATCTGCCAGACTGGCGAGCATGTCCACACGGGCACCCGGCGCGATATCCGGGTTCGTGTTTATCTGCTCAGTGACTGTCTGACACTGGACAACCAGACTCATCAGCACCGCACGTCCGGCATCCTCAACACCACCACCGGCCAGCATGTGAGCCGCGCGCATTTTGTCCCAGTCGTCATTCTTATCCTGCGCCTCTTTCTTCCAGCGCCGGGCCGTGACGAACGAAACCCCGGCCTGAGCAGCGGCCACCTCCAGCGACATCTGGCTGAAGATATAAGCGCGGCGCAGCTTGTCGCGGGTCTCCTGCGGAAACGCCATCGTTACAGTCCCATCTTCGCACGCAGCAGCATCATCGCTGTAGTCACCAGACAGGCGGTAATACCACCGGATACGGCACCGGCAACTGCGCCACGGCGCATGGCTCCCTGTGTCGCATCCTGACGGATGGCATCCATCTGGTCACTCAGCGAATCCATCTGCGTTTCAATGCGGTTTAAATGGCCTTTAACGCTGATTAAAACGTCACTCTTTCTACTGTTACGGGTGCGTTTTTTCATGACTGATTTCCTTGTTATTGAACGTATTAATAAATTCCCCCGTATCAGTACGGCGGCAGATGACCCCGGTCTGTTCTGCCGGATGTCCGGTCACGGCGGCATACTTTGCACAGCGCAGACCGGTCAGGCCGGGCAGAACCAGAAAGATAAAAAACACAGCCAGCACAACAGCCACGGCTGTCAGCAGCAGGGTGTAACCACAGGCATTATGCCGGGAGCGTTTCATTGCACTGTCTCCCGTCTGCACTCACGAACCACATCACGCACATACTCCTGTAACCCGCTCAGTTTTGTTCTGTCGGAAAGGATACCGGTGCGGATATCGTGAATAATGAGTCCAGCTTCTCCAGAGAGTCGGACGGCGGCTGCATCATCCATTCCGGCGGTGGTGCGATGGTTGCCTGCGGTGAGCTGACAGGTTGCAAGGTCGGCACGGGCGAACTGCAACCGGCGGTTACCTGAAGCAAGATCAGCACGCAGCCGCTGATTAATGATTTCCTCATTACGTAACTTCTCCGTATAGGTCTTATCCAGCGCCTGAACCTGCCGCTGAGATTCAGACAGGCGGTTTAATGCCTTCTGTGTGTCTTCCTGTGCTCTGTCTGACACGGCTTTCAGGTCTCCGGCGTGACGGGCTTTAAGTTGCGATATTTCCCGGGTAAAGCTGTTATCCATGACCAGATAAGACGACACTGCACCTGCGGTGAAAATCAGCATGGCGCTGATAATAAGTAGCCATCCGGATGCAGGTGACGGAATTTCACGGGATAAAATATTCATGCCGCAAGTACCGCCACCAGTAAAAACCAGCCCCAGCCCGGCATCCCGTTAAGCGCCAGAAAAAACGCTGAAATCACCGCACATAACGAAATCAGTTTCATTTGCTCAGCTCCCAGCACAACAGTTCAGCTTCCTGATCACGACGCAACACCTGCCCGTAACAGTTGTTGGAACGGATGCGGCAGTCTTTGCCGCCGTCAAAAATCCAGCGGGGGATCTCGTTGCAGGCACCGGCAATATTTCCCGCATTCAGTTTTTTATAAAACGTGGATGAAAAGCATTTTCCGGGGCCGATATTGTAAGGACAGAAAGAAGCAATCCCGGCAATCTGGGGGGCGGTTAACGGCACATTCACGTTACGTTTCACCCAGGCAATCGCCTTGTCACGCTCAGCGGCATTCAGCAGGTCACATTGCGCCTGTGTCAGTTTCTCTCCGGGTTTTACCGCGCGGCCGTCAATACGGGTCACACCCCGGCAGACCGTCCAGATTCCGCCGCCGTCACGGTATGCTGTGGTGAAATTACCTTCTTTTTCATTCAGGAACTGGTCAAGAATGTCATACTCACTGGCTCCCCCGGCAATCAGCGCCACTACGGCAGCAGTAAGAAAACCCCGTCTGATACTCATCTTATAAATCCTTCGGGGAACGGGCGGAGGCTCCGGCAAGCGCGGCGACAACTTCTTTCGCACGTTCATCCGCCGGGTGGTTAATCAGATGCTGCAGACTCATTTCCAGCAGCCGGGTACGTTTCTGCTGTTCCCGCTTGTTCATGCGGTAAGTCAGGATACCGAGCAGCGAACTGATAAAGACGCCGATTAAAAATCCCCATGCGTACAGTGACAGACCACTGAGAACAAAACCGATACCGGCAAGCCAGTAGGAGACCCGTTCATAAATGTCACTGAAAAAATCACCCATGTGACTACCTTGTTGTTTTTGTCCGAAATAAACAGGGGCGGTACTCATCATTGCCTCCGCATCAGGATGACCGGTTAACCCAGCTGCAGCACACCGTGTTCTTCTGAACCGGAGAACGCTATCAGCCCCTGATATTCAGGCTGGTCGTCAAAGGCCGGAATAATACCGGTAGTGATGGTGTAGGAAGGCTGACCCTCCTGTGCGGCGAAGTCGGCCAGAGCGCGGATCTGTTCAAGGGTAAGCGTGATAGTGTCAGGCATAGCAATGTCCTTACTGAATAATTAACACCACATGGTGATAATGCGTTTTAAGGGATTTCAGTATAGGAAGGGGGAGGCATACGGAGCAGTTGAGAGGGTTCAGCACGTCCCGGCAAAACCCGTAAGGGTGATCAGTGTGTCACATAAAAAGGGAAAATATCAACCAAATAAACCAGGCTGAACAGCGCCAGGCTGTCCGGTGCGGGCAGCAATCAAGTCCCATCCGATGCGGTCGCTGAAACCATACTTAGGGCAGAGCTGAGCCATCGCCTGACGCCCGGAATACCCGTCCTGACAGAGCTCATCATATTCAGTCAGGAACCGCTGGTTACGCAGGGTACGGAACGCTTTATCACAACGGGGGATATAAAAGGCGGTATCACCGAAATACCGCATCAGCAGACGGCATTCACTTTCTGAAAACACCTTCTGAAGAAGCCGGTAAACGCCGCCGCTCCGGTCTTTTGCCAGCCCCATTTTGGCGGACAGTGTTGCGCCACCGAAATGACTGATAAGTTTTGTGGTTAACGGATATCCGACAGTATCAGCCAGGTCTTTTACTGACTGCGGCAGCAGAGCGCTGACGTTTTCCAGATCATGGTGATGGAAACCCTGTGTCATATAACCCCCGAAATAAAAACACCTCCCGGTGCGGAAGGTGTTCAGTATTTCAGGTTTTGGCAATAACCGCGTGTTGAAGGGGTTCAGTGGTTAAAGATCGACAGCCCGGAGATTAGATTTATCTTCCGGAGGATTATTTAGCTGGTCTTCACAGTCTTTTTTTGCTGTTAAGTATGACTTAAACGTTGATACATCTATCTTTCCTTCAGATACCGATTGCCCCCATAACATCCCGGAATAATTAGCGAGATGCATACAATATCTAAATGGTGAACTTAAACTATTCCCCAATTTTTTTTCATCAACTAACAATGCCCGCCGTTCATCACGGGCTTTACTCCAGACTGTTTTATCATCTGTATATTTAAGACTCTGATAGCTATCATCAGCTCCTTCAGCTAATGCTACTGAACGCTTAAAAATATCATAAGCCACTGGTTTTAACTTGTTATATTGTTCGTCCTGCTTAGTATCCGCTATAGCCAGGGAACTGCCGATTAATAAAGATAACGTAATACTTAGTAAATATTTTTTCATGGTTAACCTCAAAATAAATTCTGTTGTTCTGAGTCAAGGATACCAGATTGTTTGTAGCGGGATAACAAGTCCCACGCATGCCGATCACTGAAACCGTACTCAGGGCACAGTTTTGCCACCGCTTTCACTGTGGATAACCCCTGTTCAGATAACGCACGGATATCGCACATAAACCGCTGATTCCGCACCTCACGCATTGCCGCTGCTGCATTGGGGATATACACCTCTGTCCCGGCGAAATGCGCATTGAGCGCACCGGCGGCATCCCTGCCGACGATGCACGATAACTGCTCAAGCCGCTTCAGTCCGGCCGGATGAAGACCCTTAACAAAAGTGAACGTAGTGCCGCCGAACGCATCAATCAGTTTCAGTGTTGCCGGGTAGCCGATTAAGGCAGCAATCTGACGCAACGTATCCGGCAACAGATGTTCAACTTTTTCCAGGTCTGTCATGCTTTTGCTCTCCGTCGTTTCTGATCAACCGCCAGTGCCTGCATCAGCTTTACCAGTTCGTCATGATCGAGCCAGTCGATTTTCTGACGGTTAAACATACGTTTTGCCAGTGATTCCGCGTATTCCCACGGACGGCCCGCATCAGCAAGCAGCGCCTCAATTTTGTTCAGAACCGATTTTTTTGACACCGGAACATTCGGCTTACGGCCGTATTTCTTCGGGCTGCGGCGGGGATAACCCTGAGCATGGAAGTAATCACGGACAATCCCCAACTCATCCAGCGTCAGTTTGGTGGCAGAGTCTTTACCTGTCAGACGAACCAGAACACTGCGGTAAGTCTCATCATCCATTTTCAGATACTGCTGGGCGGCTTTGATAATACCGACCAGTTTTTTAGCATTAGGCGTTAACATAATTTTCACCCTCTGTGCGTCTGCCGCCGGATGATGCCCGGTCAGGCACCCTCATATTCCAGGCGGCAACCGCTTCCAATTTATCAAAGCGTTTGATTCTTAATCCGCATCCGTCACAGGCAACCCCGTAAAGAGTCAGCCCGTGACTGCTGGGGCAGTGTATTGTGATATCCCTGCATCCGCACAACGGGCAGGGTTTCAGTGATTTATCAGCCACGGAGTGTTACCCATTCTTTCGGTGGTTCAACGGTCAGCCCCTTGATGCGCCGGAACTGGCGAACCAACACTGAGGCTTTATCAAAATGTGGCCTGTAATACGTGTATTTTGTGTACAAATCAGGTATTTCACGTTTAACTGCGCGCTTCCCGTACGCTTTCTCCAGAGCCTTAATTTGTACCGGTGAGTAGAGAGATTTGGTTCGCTTGCTCCAGAATAGCTCACACAGTGGGTTAAAGTGCTCACTGTCAGGAATACCCCATGCGGCACCAATCTTTCCGTTAAAATAGACCGCTAACTTCGTTCTTCCTTCGCTTACACTGACCCGGGTAACGGCAATTTCAGTATCCTGATACTGAAATTTAATGACCACGTAATGGGCTTTTAACGACCCCTCAATCCCGGCCCACTGTTCTTTTGTGATTGACATAACACTGCTCCCGTATCAGTCGTATTTCTGGTTTTCAGGGCGCTGGCGGTCTTCCGCAGCACTGTACCGCTGATACCATGCGGCTCCGGCAAAGCCGGTGATAACACCGGCAACAAAACACAGAAAGCTAATCATCAGCAGCAACCTCCGGCAGCGAACCACATTCACACTCACCGCACATAGCGCGGACAATCCCGCCTGGAGCACCGGCAGGAACAAGTTCCCCTGTATTTATCAGGTAAATCTTGCCGCGATAAGTAACGGCAGCGATATCGTTTTTAATACCAGCCACTTTCCCGACCCGGTTAACAACCCGCACAGTAGTGCGGGACGGGGTTATTTTGGTGTGCTCAATAGTAATATTGACTTTGTCACCTACATTTACGGCCAGTTGGTCAGCAGGAACTGGCTTTTCACACACAGGGCACCAGTATTTACGCATGATTATTCTCCTTGCTGTAAGCTGCACAGGTAGGCAGGCAGCCACCACGCAGCTTGTCACTGCAGTTGTCACACATATCCGGTTCATTAAAGGCCGCGCAGACAGAGTTAGCGGCAGCGGTGACGGCAGCCAGCTGTTTCTGGCTGATCTTGATCCCGGGGCACTGTCCGGCGATTTCAGTTAACATGGACACAATCAGGCGGCATTGCTCAATTTTATTCATGACATTATTCTTACCGTCACATGACAGTGCGGCCGTCGATTTATCCTGAGCTCCCGGCCAGTCATTGTGTGACCGCTTATCCGGGCAACGCAGCTTCACAGCAAATTCGCGACAAAGTTCGATCAATCCCTCCAGAATTTCCGGACCCAGACCACCGAAACCAAAATCAACAAGAGCCTCAAACGCCCATTGCACCGACTCAGCGAACTTATCCACTCCCTGTGCCTGTAATTCTGAAATGTATCCATCCGTCAGTCGGATATCACCATCACTGATGGCCGCATAAACCGGTATACAGAACTCATCTGTCCGGACGCGGGAAATATCAATCTGAGGTATTAACGGAGTGACTTCACGTACGAAACAAACCGGCTGAGCCGTAAACACAAATTCAGGCTGCTTCATTGCGTCAGTTGAATTGTTACTCATTTTCGGCGCCCTCATCATCAGACCCGGCATCAAACGGTAATGTTGAAAATTGCGACTGAGCAATAATTACCCCAATTTTGAAAGCCCGCTGTTCTGCTTTGGTTTCAAACTGTATTGTCCGGCCCATTGCCGGAATATTAATCAGCTTGTCTGCATGTGTTACCAGCAGGTTGCAACCCTCTTTTGCAACATCGTGCCAGTCAGTAATTTCCTGTTTTAATAACGCCAAATCGATTTTATCGGTGTTCATAAATACCTCGTTATCAGGATTCAGGCGTAAGAGTGACCTGACGGGTTTACGCCTGAACTTAAAAGTGATTGTTTTTTAGGGTGTTACGTTATTCAGCAGTTTAATGAATCAATATCGATGTAATACGGCTCATCATCGATTTCCACGATAGTCCGGTTATTTTTATCCTCTGCCCGACTTAACGTTCTGACCATCGTACCGCCGCGTAAAATACGGTTCGGCTGATAGATAAAATAAGACCCCACCGGATAGCGTTCATTAAACTGCTTCGCAGACAACCGGGACATAACGGCCTCCTGCTGCTTTGGCACAAAACTCAGCACGGTATTCAGCCCACTGCCGGTTCTCATGCTTTTTTGCCAGTCCGGCCGCATCTGTCCAGTTACGTCCGGCTTCTTTGTAATGGCCGTCGCGTTCTGCGGTGGCCGCTGTTGTTGCATAGTGCTTAAATGACATATCACACCCCCGCGATATCAAGAGTAATCGGCATATACTGATCACTGTCGCCGACACGTTCATAAAAACGGACATACTGACGGCTGCCGATAACCTGCACGGCCTCTCCGATAGCTTCCATCGCTTTAACCCAGCGGGTATCTTCGATATTCAGACGGCGCAGAGAAAGGACCGCACCGGTATTGATGTTACCTTCTTTATCCACTGCAAATGCCTGATCAATGATGGAGTGGATCTCCGGTCTTGCACCTTTAACCCAGTCCTTTAAACACTCATCAATCAGGGCTTTGGCTGCCTGTAAACGCTCATCAAAGGCGATTCTGTCCTGAACGGCCAGCTGAATTTTGTAACGTCCGTCATAACAATACAGAGTAACATTGCCTTTTTTACCTCCGAGGCTGACGTCATACTGCTCTGCAGACAGTTCTTTAAACGCCTGAATATCGCCGAACGCCGCAAGTTTAAGCTGACGCAGAAATTCACGCGCCTGAATGGCCTGAACGACCAGGTCACCGACCAGCGCATCACGCTGGATATCTATCTCTTTGAGTAAATCAACCGGGGTTAACGTACGTTTGGCATCACGCCAGTAACCGGCCGGGACTTCATACTGAGTAAACTGCTTTGGATTAGTGGACATGTCGGGTTCCTTTTTTTGTTGATGGTTGAGAATCTTTCAGCAAACGAATTAATTTATCTTTTAAATCTTCAGCAATACGTAACTCCTTACCGGTTGACTGTTCCCCTGCGGCTTCTGCCTCAAAACGGATGCCGCCACCTTTTTTTTCCGTGATAAGAATCGTAATTTTTACAGACATAACTTCACCCTTAATAAATTGATTCAGACCAGAACACACGGCAGCCATCCTGAGTAAAGCTGCCTTGTTTGTAGTAACCGTGACGACTGTTACCGAATTGCAGATAACAGGCTTTACCGGAACGGATAAGCTGATCACAGTACGCATGACGCGCTATTTTGATACGGGGTTTATCATTGCCGGTTGACACTCCCAGCACTGTCACACCACGATCACCCAGGCTTTTTACAACAGATTCAACCTGAATCAGTGTTTTTAAAACACCCTGATTGGACGGGGTAATTTTGATATTCATCATCAGCCTCACTAATTAATCAGCATTTCAGAGAACCCGGACACCATCGCCACATCAACAGGACGCTGGTTAATCTGACTGCCGCGTGAGACACCACGCAATAACTTAAACAGCCGCCGGGCATTACCTTTGCATACTTTGAACAACTCAGAGAAAACTGCTTCATTATCAATTTCCGGCAGCAGTTCAGTGATGATTTGACGGATATCCTCTTCCGGTAACGCATCCCCCATACGCAGGGCAAAGCCGACACGGCTGTACAGCTGCTTATACTCCCCGCGCTTACCTTTCAGGTTCAGGATAAGACGCGGCATACCCGCCAGAACGATACCGACACCGGACTTATCATGAATGCGGCGTAACGTCTCAAGGGCACGATAAGGCAGGTTTTCAGCCTCATCGACCAGAATGACTTTCCCTGAGTCACGCAGTGCCTGGATGATCGCCTCACTCAGTTCGTGCATGTTTCCGCGCTTAGCCAGTCCGAGTTTATTGCACAGTTCTTCAAGTACCACGCGGGCGGTATATCCCGGGTCTGCCTCAATCAGAACAGCACTCAGGTTTTCAGTGGCGTACCGGCGCATAATCATGGTCTTACCCATACCGGCATCACCGTAGATCACGTTGATATCCCCATCCAGATGCGCCATTTTGATAACTTCCATACCTTTTTTAGCCATGTATGTCGCAACATAGACAGGCTTGATGTTGCGGGCTTTGGCGCGGTCATGCTCACGCTGAATAAACTGGCGGACTTTTTCCTCAACACCTTTCACATCACCGTTGTATTTGCCCTGCAGATACTGGTTAATCACCGCAGTACTGACACCGACACCACGTGATGCCTGAGCCTGAGACCAGCCTTTTGCTGCGAGTAATTCAGATAATTCAGTCACTAATGACATAATCATATTCTCCTGTTATTGGTTTCCGGCCTGTCTGGCATTCAGGTGTTCATACTCAACCTGTAAGAATGTTGTCGGTTTGCCTCCTGCCGGAACGGCCACCGGTTCACTGATATAACTGCCGAAATCAGGCACGGTTTTTCCGGTGAGTACCGGACGGGCTTCTGCCTCAATTTCGCGCATTTTACTTTCAACCAGTGACATACGACGTTTGCGGCGGTCTTCAACCGCTTTGTCCATCTGTGTTGTCGGTACGGCGGCAACTTTGTTACCGTTCCATACCGCTTTGCAGACGTATGATCCGTCCTGCTTACGGATAATGACTTCACCGGCATCATGAATGTCATACGCCACGCGGACTTCCTCACCATCGACCAGGATTAAATCCTCCGCAAAATACTGGTTGTTGTTGAACTCAATCCAGCCACGCTGAGCCACGCGCTTAACTTCCGGCATGAACATTTCCCGCAGTTCAATCTCGGTCAGGTACTCAATCTCATCACCTTCTGCGGCCAGAACGGCCTGGCGGTATGCTGCAGGTGTCATATGACGGCCGTTCTGCTTCGGTAACTCACTGTGTTCATGGGTATAATTGTATTTGTGGATCTCATCTTCGATGGCATCCAGCAGTTGCGCCCATGACGGCAGTTTTGCCAGTGCGCTTTTCTGCACCGGGTTAAGTTCCTTGTTATTCTCCAGTGCATTGACTGCTGAATTAATGCGGCGGCTGGTTATCCGCGCATGTTCACGGTCTGCTCCACGGCCGTTAAAGGTTGCGAACCCCTGAGCGATACGCAGAGGGATCACTCCGTTAAGCCGTTCGATAATCCCGCGTGCCTGCGGGTTCCCCGGAATACCGGTCATATGCCGGATACCGAGACGCGGAAAAATACCGGTAATTTCCGCATCCAGCGTTTTGTTCTTTTCACCACCACCATTATCCGAATACACAAATAATGGCTTACCGTGATGTTGCATGGCGTGCCGGTAAGCGGATGCAACAGCAATGACGTTTTCCGCCAAATCCAGACTCCAGCCCACAACAAAGCGGGTACGGCCATCTATCACCATTGTCAGTTCCGGGGTGAACGGACGGCCGTGAATAGGGTGTGCCACCTTCAGGTTCATAGATTTACCGTCACTGACCCAACATCCGTTTACCGGCATCTGTGACCAGTCACGCTTCTGATAGGTTTCCAGTGCCCGCGCTTCCGAACCGGTTACACGGCCTTTTGCACGCTCACGTTTCGGTAGTTTCACCATCAGGCGGCGCACCGCGTCATAAGAGGGTTTCGCACTCAGCATGGCAGGCTGATCGGCATACTGTTCATCCCATTCATCTGAGAATGAACGGTAAGCGGCAATCAGTGACGGGCCGTTCACATTGCGGTAATGCGCCAGAAACCCCGGAAACCATGCCACCTGTTCCGGGCGTGTTTCTTTGTGATGACCGGGAGCCAGCAATGCCAGACGCTCTTCCCCGGAATTGGTACTCTGATAAAGCGATACCCATTCCTGCAGAGAACGCGGACTTACGCCCCGGCGTGATTTACCCTTGCGTGCATTAGCATTGTCTGCGGAACGCTGCAGATGCTCCGGCAGCACACCTTTGCGTGACTGTTCTGAAATCCGGTTCACCGCACCGGTACGGGTATCACCGGCCGCAACCAGTGACAGCACTTCCATAGCCAAAGCTGCCCGTGCATCAGCAACTGCTTTCTGTTCTTCTGTCAGTCCGGAAACTTCCCGCTCCAGCAGGGCCGGGCACTGACGCATCAGAGCAAGTTCTTCGCCGGGCTTTACCGCAGTAACAGCAACGGGATTTTCCAGCGGTTTTTCTGTCTTTTTCTGCTCCAGCACCGCATTAAAATGACGCTGTTTCACCGCGTCCTGAGCAGCTTCCGGCAAGCAATCAATGTGATACTCAAAGGCTTTTGTGCCGGTACGCTTACGAATTAATTCAGGGTGATCGCCCGACAACTTATTCAGACGATTTCGTATCCCCTGAACCGTGCCCGGTAATCCCGGGATTCCAACCAGTTCATTAGCAGTCAGGAACATACCGATCACCCTAATACTCTGCTCAGGTAACGGCTTGGCCATATTTCCTGAGGCTGAATGCCAAGCGCATCAGCAATAATGCGCTCACCTTTTGGATAAGAACGCGCCAGTGCATTCTTTAACGTGTCTGGTTTTAAACCAGCCTGCGTTGACAGGTCACGCATCGTGACGCCTTCTTTGTGAAGAGCAGCAACAATATCGATACGATGCCAGTCAGCATGACTTACTTCATTTCTATCCATATTTCGTTTACCCTTAAAAATTACCCCTGCGGATAATCCGCGTGGGTTATCCGTGCAGATACAGTATTGATCCATATTGTGTTCATGTAAAGAAAGAAAATGGCTTTCTTTGCTCTTTATTTTAAATTTATGATTTAAATATGAATCAATCGTTATTTATCAAATGGTTACAAGGAAAGGAAAATGAATAGAAAAACGATGACAAAAGTTTCTTTTCAAATTGGGTCGAAAGAAAGCCAAAGTGACACACTAGAAACTTTTAAAGATAGGTTGAAGTTACTTATAGGCGATAGAAGTATCAGAGCAGCAGCTAAAGAATGGGGATTATCTTTTTCTACGTTAAATAACTACCTTACAAAAGGTACTGACCCAGCAATGAGCACTATAAAATCAATTGCTATTCAAGAGGATGTGAGTCTTGATTGGCTTGTTAATGGTATTGACACAAGAAACCAGACATTAGAGTTAGCTGACCATTATGACAAAAATGAACTACTTACAGTATCAAATGCAATGTTTGGGATGATGTCTGCGCAACAGCTCAGTCGGCTCATTGCAGCCATAACCACAAAGGGAGTTGATGGACTATTAAAATCAACAGATAGCAATACTGACAACAATATGGATCAGTTGTTGGATAACATGCCCATTCGGCCTACGTTAAAGCAAGCCATTAAGCTAGCTATGGCTGGCGATGAATCACTAGACCAAGAGATTTTGCGCCGCATTGAAGAGAAGAAAAACATCGATGAGACTGGTCATTTAAGCCAGAAAGAAGATCACCAAAAGGTGGGATGATTGGATACTTGTTCAATCGTCCTTTAAATATCGTTTAAACGCTCCTAAAAGATGATCACTTGAGTGCAGAATAGAATGCAAAAAAACATAAAATAAATCAATTCATGTTCATCAGTGCAGAATCGCATAACTCCCCGCCAAAGCAGTAAACTCAAGGCGTTCAGCCAATCACACTCCCTTTTCAATTAGTGCAATATTGATCACCTCCCCACAAATGGAGTCCCGGGCAGACATCCATTAATATCCGCGGTGCCGCAACAGATGGCCAGGGAAAAGATTTTGCCGGACAGGTGCTGGTATTAGTTAACGGCCGCCGTGCGGGAACCGCGAACTTATCCAAATTATCACCGAAAGATGTCAGCCGGATTGAAGTTATCCGCGGGCCTTCTTCGGTTATTTACGGCTCTCAGGCAATGGGCGGCGTGATTAATATTTTCCTGAAAAACGGATTAACCGATGAAGGCGGGAAAATTTCAGCGGAAACAGGCTCATGGGGACTGGCACAGACCTACGGCGGCTATGGTTTTCAGAATGATGACGGCGATATTTACGGCTATGTCGGGTTTGAAGCCGGTCGCCGTGATGACTACCATTCCGGGAAAGGCGGCAGCAAACAGGAAAATACCAACTGGGAACGTTTTGGTTTAAGCGGCAATTTAGGCTGGCAGATTAACGAAAGTAACCTGCTTGATGTATCACTGCGGACAGACGGTATTTATGACGGCGGTTTCCGCGGTTCAACCGGGAATATTTACGCCAAAGATACCCGTTATAACCGCTCGGCGGATGTGGTCTGGAAAAACGGCACCGACGACAGTATTTTCAGAATGAACAGCCATGCCTATTTTGTGCAGGACGTGGATAATTTCCGCTGGGCATCACCGCTGACCGCGAAAACCCGCAGTGATCATAACCGTCGTCAGCTGGATATTTACGGCGTGAAATTCCAGCCGGTAATTAAACTCCATGAACAGAATGATCTGTTATTAGGCGTTGATTATGAATACAGCCGTTTACGTTCAGAACGTGATCAGGTCAGTGTCAGCGGCAACCCGCTGAAACAATCGGCACCATATGATAATAACCAGACTGAAAATCAGTACGCCGTTTATTTTGATGACCGGCAGAGTTTATTTGATGACAGCTGGATAATCCGCGGCGGGATGCGTTATACCTACGGGAAAACCAATTTCGATAAAACACCTAATCTGGATAATCAGTTCACCGGCAGTGCGTCATATAATCAGTTAACCTGGAGTCTCGGTACCAACTATCAGGTCAATGACTGGCTGAACCTGAAATCCTCTGTCGCCACCGGTTACCGTGCACCGACCGCCACACAGCTGGGCGCGGATTATATTACGCTGTCCGGCACGCAATATCTGGGAAACAGTTCCCTGAAAGCGGAAAGTAACCGTCAGTTTGAAGTGGGCGCGACACTCGGTGATTCTCTGAATTCGGTGGATATTGCTCTGTTCCAGAATACCATTCAGAACAGAATACAGACCAACGTTCTGGCACCGAATGTTTATCAGTATGCCAACAGCGACGATGATATTGTGGTCCGCGGACTGGAAATTAACAGCCGTGCCACGGTTAACCGTGTATTTGACTGGCAGACAGACTGGGATTGGGTCATGCGTTTAAACGGCAGCTGGAATTTCGATATGGAAGATAAAGGTGCCAAAATAACCGCGACTAATAACAGTAATAAAGTTCAGCGCATGTATCAGTACCAGGCGGCGTTTATTAACGAGCTCTATTTTACCAATGCCCGTTATCCGTGGAGCCTTCAGTTACAGGGTATTTTGCGCGGGCCGATGTGGTATAAAACCGAAGAAGGAATTATTCCGGAGATCCGCCCTTATTCCTCATATGTCATGCGCAAAGCGCCGTTTATGGTCTGGAATCTTCAGGCGGATGTGGATATCAGTCAGTCACTGACGTTGTACGGACGGATAGACAATATTCTGGATAAAAACGAGCATCCGGTCTTTTTTGCCCTGGATGAAGACCCGTATATTATGCTGCCGTCAAAATCCAACGGCAGTCCGGGAACCTCTATGCCGGGCCGGTCATTTATTGCCGGTGTGACATACCGTTTTTAACCGGCAATAATGAAAGTCCTGATTATTATTATCACTCTGAGCATGGCCCTGTGCCATGCTCTGCCTGCTTTCAGTATGATGGCGCAATTATCTGCGCCGGTCACACTGAGCGAAAAACCGCAGCGTATTGTGACTATCTTTTCATCAAATACCGAAATTGTGGCCATCCTCGGGCTGGCTGACAATATCGCCGGTATTGATGCCTATACTTATTTCCCGGATGAAATCAAAAATAAACCGTTAATCGGCGGCCGTCTCGGTTTTTCTCTTGAAAGGATCATTGAACAGAAACCGGATCTGGTGATCATGACCCCTGCCCGCCAGGCGACTCATCAATTATTAATGCCGCTGCGTAAATTCGGTATTCCTGTACTGGTGCTGGAAGGAAACAGTATTGAGGAGATTATCCGTAATATCCGTCTGGTGGCACAGGTAACCAAAACAACGGAAAAAGGTGAACAGGTGGCGGCAGAAATGGAGCAGCGGCTGCACACTGTTCAGCAAAAACTGCCCGGTTACCGGGCACCAAGGGTTATAATGATCACCGGCCAGGTCAGTAACGGATTATTACTGGTTGCCCGGCCGCAGGCGTATAAGAAAACCCCCGGATATACCGCAGATTCCGTTTTAAAGGCGGGCGGAACGCTGGCGCTGGAGGAATATAAACAGGCCGGACCAGCGCTGAAACAGGTATCACCGGAAGCCATCATCGCCGCCGACCCTGATATTATTCTGTACACCATCACCGGAGATAAAATCCGTAATTTACTGGCACTTCCCGGCTGGTCACAAATGAAAGCAGTAAAAAATAACGATATTTATCCGGTAAAAAGTGCCTATGTGCTTATTCCCGGCCCCCGGATTATTGACGGTATTGAATATATGTCTGACATATTTGAAAAATGGAGTCTGAAACAGTGAAAATTGTCAGCCTGTTATTCATCCTCTTCGCTGCATTTATTTTTTCAGCCTGTGCGGGTCACACCTGGGAAAGTCCGCTGAAAGTACTCAGTGCTTTGTTTTACAGCGATGATCTGACATCCCGCCTGTTAACAGAATGGCGTTTACCGCGTGTGATTACTGCCGGATTTACCGGCGCATTACTGGGATTAAGCGGCGCCATTTTTCAGGGGGTATTCCGTAATCCGCTGGCAGAACCCTGGTTATTAGGATCTTCCGGCGGTGCGGCGATCGGCGGAACCATCGCATTATTAGTCCCGCTCGGATTACCGCTGGCGGTATCACTGCCGTTATTTGCGTTCAGCGGCGCACTGGCGGCGATATTTATTGTGTTATCCGTCTCGCGGATTGCCGGGTCACTGGATACCGCCACGCTGTTATTAACCGGGGTGGCTGTCAGTGCGGTATTAAATGCCGCCCGTTCATTTATGATGATGGCGTTATCCGATGAAAGCACCAGCCTCCAGGTGGTATTAAGCTGGATTTTGGGCGGAATACAAACGCCGTCCGGTGACGGTTTGATTATCAGCCTGATATTAACCCTCGCGTCAGTTTTGCTATCTGTTTATCTGTTATCTGACGGGCTGGATTTAATGGGACTGGACAGAACAATGGCCATGAGTTTCGGCTTATCGGTTGAACGGTTTACCGTGCTGGCCTTAATTGCCGGATCCGCCATTGTGGCGATTGCC